>LSQX01168098.1_pt1 | contig 257505 bp, 224 predicted proteins | sample 654561 | NCBI WGS metagenome assembly LSQX01 (sample SAMN04489861, study PRJNA283612) | anaerobic digester metagenome | isolation source: 4 biogas reactors fed with cattle manure at either 37C or 55C with and... | place: Denmark: Kongens Lyngby | collected 2014 | reverse complement strand
TTGTAAGATTTCCGATTTTTCAAGACTATATATATGAGGGAGGAAAAAAATAAATTATGAAAGGCGTGAGTCCGATGTGCAATTAAAACTTTTCTCGAATTTTTCTGCTTTAATCGTAAGACTATTAAATTCAAAAATTAAGTTGTAGAAATTTAAGAGATTTTGCACACAATTAAGAAAGGAGGATGCAATAATGAGAAAAGCTACAATTTGCGTAATTTTAGTTTTTATTCTTATATTTGTTTCGCCTACCTGTTTTGCATACGGACCAACTGAGTTTGAACACGATCATCTGTATTATATACAAAACCAGAATTCAGGCAAGTATTTAACGGTGAATGGGAATAATATTGAGCAAAGATCGCTTTCTTACAACCAAAATCAGCGATTTTTTGTTCGCTTTATAAAGTCTTCAGATGGATTTGACTATTACTCTTTTATTCCCGACTGTTGCAAGGGGTATAAGATAGATGTAGAGAATGCTTGGGATATTAACGGTGCAAATATTGGTATATATGGTGATAATACTTACGTGCCTTCAGCACAAAACTTTAGATTTATATTAAACAGCAATCTAAGATATCAAATTATGCCAGAAGTTAGCTCAACAAGAGTTTTTGACGTAGCGAATGCAAGCACTTTAGATGGAGCAAACATTGCCCTTTTTACACGCAGATCAATTAACGATAGTTTAGTAACAGCTCAACAATTTAAATTGTACACAGTTGAATTGAGTGTAATGTCTTATAATTGTGTTGATAGCTCAAAACATCTTGACTATAGTTGCGAAAGTATGTTTTCTGATTGTGCAGAATTTGCAAAAGATACTTGGAATGGATATAAAGCTGGTGTAGTCAGGAAGTATATTCCTATTATAAGACCGAAAGATATAAGTATTATAGGCAAACAAACATTGCCTGCCGGTATTGCTGGAATAACTTACTTTGTAGAAAAGGAAATACATATTAGCATTGCTGTTTGGGATACGCTTACAGGTAATCAAAGAAATAATTTGGTGATTCATGAGATTGGTCATGCTTTAGGAATGGGGCATATTGATGATACATCCAATGTTCTGTATTATGCAGTTAATTCAACAATTAGTTTAGAAAGTGCAAATCGGGATTCTTATGATTTTGCTTATTCTCAATATTAAAATAGGAGTGATTAGTATGAAAAAAGTTGGCATTGCCATTATTTCTGTGGTATTGATTTTAGGAATCACTTTGGGCAGTTTTGCTGTTTTAAGACAAGTTAAAATTAAAAAATATTCACAAGAAATATTCCCTATTCCCCAAAACGTTGATCTGTTGGAAAAAGAAAAACTTGAAGCCTCATATCTTTTTGACACCGATGACAAGGAATTGATGTCGGGAGCATCGCAGTATATAGTTATTGCATATCTCAATAAGATAACCGGAACGAGTTATAAAGATGTTGAAATAGTTAAAGGAGAAACAAAGGGAACTCCGTTCACAAATTATACAATGCATAACGTAAAAAATATCAAGGGGAATCTTAAAATTGAAAATGATATTCCTGTATTGCAGTATGGCGGAGTTTCCATAGATGGCAAGAAAATGGTTTTTCTTTATCCGTTGCTTGAAGAAAATACGCCTTATGTTCTTTACCTTGATGTCATTGATTCTGATCTTTGTCTGAATAAAGCTTATGTCATTCCGGAAGTTGATAGTTTCGAAGAACTTAAGCATGTTTTAGAGACCGACACAAAAATTGATATTATTGAAGAGTGTATCATGGCGTATGAAAATGAGGATCCTAAATATGCAACTCAAAAAAATGGAAAAAGCCCTTATGATTTAGGTTAATGTTTAAGCTGATAGCATATAATGTAACTATGCTGATGTAAACATAAATGACTATGGGTAGGTATTTATCATGAAAATCTTGCGTAAAATTATCGGCATTGTACTACTGACAGTTTTCTTAATGACCGTGTTTTCATTTTGGTGTTATGGTGTAAACAAAGATGAAAACTATGAACTGCTTTTGGAATATGGTTTCACATCAGATTATCTTGATAACTTAAGTGACGTGTTCATTGAAAAGATGGCTGATACAATCAGAGAAACGAGTGGGGAAAAACAGGCTAATGATTATTATTACTTGTTGTCCTGCGGCTATCCTAAAGCATTTTTGGAATTACTGACTGATTCAACTCTGAAAAATATCGTTTCTTCAATAGGAGACAATGAAATTATATCTGTGACTTACACAAACAAAGATCCTGCTTTTAATATGAGTGACAATTCAAAAGTTGTAATCAAACATGTTTCCGTCAAAATGAAAGATAAGAAAAGCGATAAAATTGTCGGTGAAACGGTATGCGTATATTGGGAATGGCTTGACAATAAGCCGTTGATAAGAGAAGAAGATTTTGTTGCAGTAAAATGGAACAGCGAGCTTTTCGCATATGACTCGGATTCTTTCTATGCAGAAGATTATTGGAAAGAAAACGCAACGGATAAGTGGACGGTTGCCGATTCATATACCGTATTGACAAGAGCAACTCAGGAAGCAATCGGTCATTGGACAAAGCTTAAATCATCAGGAAACATTGTCGGCGGTGCGATGACTTTCAGTTTGTTATCTAAATCTGAAATAGACAAAAAGACCGATTATACCAATGAGATAACGGTAGAGTATACTCATCAGTACAGATTGATGAAAATTATAATAATTGTCGTTATTCTTGTTGCAATATTATTAACTGCCGTAATAATTGTATTATCTCAAAAACGCAGAAGAAAAATTCAAAAAACAACTGAAAGTCTTAAAAATAAGGACTGAGTATATCAATAAAGGAAAATTAAAGTATTATTGATTTTTTGATAAAGAAGTAAATTTTCTCGAATATTTCCATTGTTAGATAAAAATAAAGGAATTAAATAAAAATGAAAAAGATAATTGTTCTGTTGTCCGTTGTTCTTTGTTTTGTGATGTTGTCTTCATGCACAACAGGTGAAAAAACGGATAGTTCAACGACGACAACAACGGAGATTAATGCTCCAACCGGACGCGATGACGGACTGCCGCAAAAAGCAATGATTTTTTATAACGACTGCCTTTATGAAGCCGATCTGTACTTTTTCATGCTTGAAGAAAACGGGGGATATGTTGAAGTTCCTGATGCAAATAAAAAAGAGGTCTATGAACAGGAACACATTTTGACACCCTGCGGGAAAATAGAGAGCGTAATTGATACTGTGCCGGACAAAAATTTTGTCGGCTACGGAGTAAAAGAAGGTACACCTATGTACACAGATGAGCTTGGTAATCTCTTTATCGAAACAGACGGTATTTTACGGGCATTTGTACTATCTTAATTTTGAATATGAGGCATAAACATGAAAAACTCAAAGAAAAAACGCAGAATACTAATGTTTCTGTCAGCGATTTTAGCAATTATTTTAATTTCATCTATTACCTTAAGTTTTTATTTCTTGAGACCGTTAAGATATTCCGATGCTGAAATAAAAGTTTATAACTTTGATTATCAACCGGCGTTTGACGGTATGATTCGTCAATATAACGAGAATAGTCTTGTCAGCTTTAAGAATGAAAATTGCACATTTTCTTCGCGAGACATGAATGATTATTGCGAGGTCAATGTCAACGTGGATGTATATAACAGAACAGGGATAGATGCATTTGTTAATTACATTTATCCGATTACTGACAATGATTTTGTTATTTTCGGAATTATTCCCGTTGCCACAATGCAAGCACCCGCAAATACTATTTCGGAATGTTACAGTACATTCATCTGCTTAAGGAATGGTAAAACTGATGAAGAAATAATTAACGCAATGTCTGAAATGGATTACAAGATAGTCTTTGGTAACAGTGTTCTCTGGGAAAATAGTCAGACAATACATTTTTAATTTATTGTAATCTAATTAAAAAGAATTTGTTGTTTATATTATAAAATGAGAAGATTTTAAGCATAGACGTTAATGCAAATATTAAGGCGGTTTTTCAGAATAAAAAAACATCTCACGGGAAAACCGAGAGATGTGTTTATTAACTATCAGAATACTTTTCGATATTATTCAGCACCGACAAGCCAAAGCATTGAAACTCCGAGAATTTCAGAAATGGCAAGAAGTTCTCTGTCGTTCACACTTCGAAGCTGTCCTTCAATTTTCGAAAGAGCAGATGAATTAAGGTCAATACCTTTGAGTTGAAGTTGCATAAGCAAATCTTTTTGTTTCATGTTGAGAGCAGTGCGACGCTGTTCTATCCGAATGCCGCAGATGTTTTTATTTCCGATTTCTTGTTTTCTTAAACGCATATAAAAACTCCTGTTTTTTTTAATAATATCACATTTTTTTCTTTATGTCAATATAAAAAAATCAATTTTTATACAAATTTCCACTTTATATACAAAAATCGAACTTTTGTCTATTATCTTTTTTCTCTTTTGACAATTGAGTTTTTGAAAATGTTCTTGCAATTAGCAACTAAATGTGTTATTATATACTGGAAGTTGATATAATAGATAAGTAGTAGCCAAATTGATTAACGGAGGATATTTATGAGTATTTCTGACAATTTGAATCTTTCGATTTTTACCGATTATTATTCTTTTGCTACTGCAAACGGTTTTTTACGCGAAGGAATTGGCGAGAAAATCGCTTGGTTTGATTTGATTTTCAGAAAAAATCCGAATTATAACGGTTTTGCCATTGTTGCCGGACTTCAAGAGGCTTGTGAATATTTATCAAAGCTTAAGTTTAGTGAAGATGACATTGAGTTTCTTCGCTCAAACGGTATGGATGAAGATTTTCTTGATTATCTTCGTGATTTCAAGTTCACTTGTGATGTTTGGGCAATTCCGGAGGGTACACCCGTATTTCCCGGCGAGCCGGTTATAAAAGTTCGCGGTCCGATGATTCAGGCACAGCTTATCGAAACGATTTTACAGCTTACTATCAACCATTCGACTGTTATAGCTACAAAAGCAAATAAAATAGTCCGTGCGGCAGCCGGTAGGCGAGTGGTTGAATTTGGTGTAAGGAAAGCACATGGTCCGTTTGCATCGCTCTACGGTTCAAGGGCGGCATATATCGGCGGTTGTAACGCTACCACTTCAACCATTGCCTCAAAAGAATTTGGTATTCCGCTGTTTGTCGGTATGAACCATAGTTTTATTCAGATGTTTGATAACGAATTGGATGCTTTTCGTGCTTATTCCAGATGCTATCCAGATAATTGCGTATTATTGATTGATACATTCGATTGTATGAATTCGGGGCTTAAGAATGCTATAAAAGTATTTAATGAAATTATTTTGCCTCTTGGATTCAGACCGAAGGGTGTTCGTATTGACAGCGGAGATTTGACTTATTTGTCAAAGAATATCCGCAGAGAACTCAATGATGCGGGTTTTCCGGATTGTGATATTATCGTATCCAATTCACTTGATGAATACATTATCCGCGAGATGCTTCAGCATGGAGCAAGAGCAGACGCATTTTTATGCGGCGAACGTCTTGTAACTCCCTTTGACAAGGGTGCATTCGGTGGTGCATATCGTTTGGTTGCTGTCGATAGCGGCGAGGAAATTGAGCCGAAACTGCGTATTTATCAGAACGTTTCAAAAATTGCGGCTCCTTGTTCAAAATTAGTCTGGCGTCTGTTTGATAACGAAACAGGCAAGGCAATAGCCGATGTTCTTACATTGGAAGATGAAGATTTGGGCAAGTGTTCAAGCTATGAACTCTTTGACCCCGATTATACTTGGAAACGCAAAACGGTTGATAATTTTGTTGCAAGACAGTTGCTTGTCCCCATATTTATCAACGGTGAATGTATTTATAAATTCCCGTCTTTAGACGATATTCGTTCATATTGTGCCGAGCAGGTTGATGCTCTTTGGGAGGAAGTCCTCCGCTTTGAAAACCCGCACGGTTATTATGTCGATATGTCGCAAGATTTATGGGAAATTCGTCAGGAGTTAATTACAAAAACTTATGAATGATATAGATAGACAGGCTGCAATCAATAAATATGAGGAAAATTTGGTTGCTCAAAATATAAAAGAAAAGAAAATTTCCGTATTAAGCATTTTCTCAGCGGCTGTTTTCGCTGCAATTGTTGCATATTTTGTTTCTTGCGTAGCATCTTACGGATACCTTCATGTTTTTTCAACGCTTCAAGGTTTTCAGGATGTTTTGACAGAAAGTTACAATTTAATTATCGCTTTTGTCGCTTTTCTCTTTACTTTAATTGTCGGTTTGGTAAAGAGATAGCGAGAAAAAATATTCGCACTGTATCTTTTTTAAGAACAGTAGCAAAGGAGTATTGTTATGAAAACAAAAACCAATCGTTCGCAAATCCAGAAGCTCGCAATCGGCGCAATTATGACTGCACTCGTGGTGGTACTTCAATTGGTCGGTAGCACTATCCGCTTAGGCCCCTTCTCAATTTCTCTCGTGCTTATCCCGATAGTAATCGGTGCTGCTATGTCCGGTATCGGAATTGGCAGTTGGCTTGGTTTGGTCTTCGGTGTTGTCGTCTTGTTAAGCGGTGATGCGTCGGCTTTCCTTGCCTTAAGTGTACCCGGTGCAATCATCACTTGTATTGTCAAGGGTGTTGCTTGCGGTGCTGCTGCCGGTTTGGTATACAAGCTGCTTGAGAAGAAAAATCGCTACCTTGCGGTTATTGTTGCAGCAATAGTTTGTCCTATTGTTAATACCGGTGTTTTCCTTTTATGTTCTCGCATATTCTTCTTTGAGGCAATCAAGGAATGGGGACTTTCAGCTGGTTATGAAAATGTTGTTGCTTATATGTTCTTAGGATTAGTCGGCGGCAATTTCCTTGTAGAACTTGCTTCCAACATTGTTTTAAGTCCTATTGTTGTCCGTATTCTTAACGCAGTTCTTAAAAGAAAAGATACTGTTGAATAATCGGGAATAAAAAACTGATAATCAGAAATTGCGGTGGGAGATTGTTCTGATTTCCCACACAATTTCCTTACATTTAATTGAAAATCTTAGCTTTTCGTTTCGCTCTAATAATAAAAATCATAAAAACAAGGTAAACAAAATGCGTCACACAAAAATAATTTGCACATTAGGTCCTGCAAGTTCATCCGAAAAAGAGATTGAAAAAATGCTCAAAAACGGAATGAATGTCGCTCGTCTTAATTTTTCTCACGGCACACATGAATCTCATAAGGAAACTATCGAAAGGTTCAGAAAAGTCCGTGATGAAATGGGCATTGCGGCAGCAGTCTTGCTCGACACGAAAGGTCCTGAAATACGTATCGGAGAATTTGAAAACTCGCCGGTTATCCTTAAAACCGGTGATGATTTTACATTGACAATAAGGGATGTTGTCGGTACAAATTCAGTCGTGCATGTGGACTATAAGCATTTTGCCGAGGAGATAAAAGAAGGTCTTAATCTTTTGCTTGATGACGGGAAAATTACACTTAAAGTATTGCGTAAGACCAAGACAGATGTTGTTTGCAAAGTGGTTGAAGGCGGAGAGCTTGCAAATAGAAAGAGTATAAATATCCCTTATTTTCATATGAATATGCCGTATATTTCCGAGCAAGATAAAGAGGACTTGCTTTTCGGAATAAAAATGGACGTGGATTTTATAGCAGCATCTTTTGTCCGTTCAAAAGATGATGTTATCAAGTTGAGAAATTTCTTAGATTTCCACGGCGGTCATAGTATAAAGATTATTGCTAAGATTGAAAATAATGAGGGCGTAGAGAATTTTGACGAAATATTAAAACACTCAGACGGAATTATGGTAGCTCGCGGTGACATGGGTGTTGAAGTGGAATTTGAGCGACTTCCCGGTATTCAGAAGGTAATGATTAAGAAATGCTATCAGTCAGGAAAAATGGTTATCACCGCAACTCAGATGCTCGAGTCAATGGTCAGCTCTCCGACACCTACTCGTGCGGAAATCAGCGATGTGGCAAACGCTGTATTTGACGGCACTTCCGCTGTTATGCTTTCCGCTGAAACTGCAATGGGTGTAAATCCCGCAAGAGTGGTTAAAGTTATGGCAAAAATTGTACGTCAGGCTGAGGCGGATGCTTTTGCAATGAATGCTTATCAAGGCTATGACTATGAAATCGACACAGACGATATTGCAAATGCGATATGTGATGCTGCTCACACGACTGCAAAAGATATAAAAGCAAAAGCGATTATTACGGTTACAAAGAGCGGACATACTGCCAGACGAGCATCGAAATTCAGACCTTTTGAACCTATCGTCGGTGCTACTCCCGATGTTAAAACTTTTCATCAGCTTTCATTATCTTGGGGGGTTGTTCCTGTTTTAGCATTAAGTCAGGAAACCTCCGATGCACTTATTCAACATGCAGTTGACTGTGCAAAGACGATAAATGTTGTTAAAAAAGGCGATATAGTGGTTGTTATCGCCGGTATTCCCGTAAATATTGCCGGTATGACAAATCTTATCAAAGTTACGACAGTATGATAAAATTAGTCCTTTGGGATTGGAATGGTACAATTCTTGATGATGTATATCAAAGCATGGAAGCGGTCAATCGTATGCTCGACCGAAAGGATATGCCGAGAATTGATATTGACAAATATTATTCTTTAGTCGATACCCCGATTGAACGATTTTATCATAAATTATTCGGTACAACGGACATTGATTTTGCCGAGATTGCACACGAATTTCACAACGATTATGACGAGCAGATACCGACACTTTCGCTTAATGACGGAGCGAATGAAATGCTTGAATATTTTGAAAGTATCGGAGCAAAGCAGGCTGTAATATCTTCCGCTCATGTAGATATGATTGAAAAAGTTATCGATAATTTCGATGTTCGTAAATATTTTGATGTGATTTTAGCCTCAAGAGATAAGGAAGCGGGAAGTAAGATCGAGCGTGCAAAAAAATATTTTGAAAATGTCAGAATAAGTCCCGATGAAACGATATTTATCGGGGACACATTACATGATTTTGAAACCGCAAAGGCTTTGGGCGTAAAATGTATTTTGACTACACAGGGGCATCAGACAAGAAGAGAATTTGAAAATGCCGATGCTTTGATTGTAGATAATTTGGAGGAGATTAACTTATGAAATTAAAGACATCTCTGAAAATCGGTGCGGCTGGTATGTTGGCTGCTGCCGGATTTTTTACCAAGAAATTCTTTGAAACCTTTGACGGCAAGCGGTTTGCCTTTGATAAAGTGAATGATTTTGTATATTCTTTTTGCAAGAATTTCGCTAAAATAATTCCCGACGACCATTTCCCTTATGCCTTTGAATATGACAATATTGGCTTTATGGCAGGGAATGAGGAGATTGCAAAAGAGCCGATTGAGAACGCTGTCTGGCGATGCGGTTATTCAAAAGTAAGTCTTCTTCCTGACGAAATAACCGACGGAACATATTATGTCGGCGGTTATCTTCATATGCCGCCCAATGTTGCAAATGACGTGCTTGATGATCAGATGTTTCGTTGTTACGCACTCAATGACGGAAGGGCAACTTCTGTTTTCGGCGTAATCGATTGTGTCGGTATTTCCAATCATGATATACGTGATATTCGTATTGCATTAGCCGATTTTTGTCGTGAAAATAATGTGGTAAGCATAAATATTTCCGCCTCTCATTCGCATTCCGAGATTGATACTCAAGGTCTATGGGGAGATTTGTTTGAGATGCTTAAGAAAAATCCGCTTAAAATCATCAACGGCGAAGGGGATTATTTATCGGGCAGAAATCCGGAACACATGGCAAATCTCAAAACTCGCTGTGCCGAGAGTATTAAAGAGGCTGTACTCAACATGAAAACAGGCAAACTTTATTCGTCTGTTGTTGACGGCACTCGTTTTGTCCGTGATAAGCGTCCGCCCGATGTAATGGTAACGGATATTTTGAACATTAAGTTTATTCCCGACGATGGCTCAGCACCCACTCATGCGGTATATATGGCGGCTCATCCGACACAATTCGGCGATGACAATAAGATGATTTCCGCCGATTTCCCGTATTATGTCTGTGAGGAACTTGAAAAGAACGGTGAAAATGCTCTGTTTTTCCAAAGTGCCGAACTTGCCGTTGCCACCGACAGAGGTCCGAATGTTCCCGAGGGATTGGATAGAATAGGCGAAATTCAGGCTTACGGCAGAGCAGTCGGTCGTTATTGTATTGATAACTATGACCAAAATGCCAAGGAGATTAAACCCTTATTGAATGTCCGCAATCACGAAGTATTCCTTGCGGTTGAGAATTATCTCTATCTTATTATCGGCAGACTCAGAATAGTTACAAATAATATGGTGCGTGTCGGCGACAAGAAAACCGATATGAATTTCGTTACCGAAGTCGGTATGATTAAACTCGGCGATGATTTGAATATTGCTATGGTACCCGGCGAGATGGCTCCCGAATTGTTGCTCGGCGGATGTTTCTCCGCAGAAGAAAGTTATAACCGTGAAGAATGGACAATGCCGCCCATGAAAGACATGGCAAGCGGTTATATGCATTGTGTCGGTCTTTGCAATGATGCGATTGGATATATCTTGCCCGATAACGATTTCGGCTCGGTTATCGCACCTTTGCACTATGAAGAAGCAGTATCCACAGGAAAACGTGCAGGCAGTCAGATTGTCGGTGCATTTAAGAAAGTCGCTGCGGAGTTTCAGTAATAATCGCAAATAACGGATTTGCTCTGATAAAACAATAAATTTTACTCAACAAAACGAAAGAGAGGTATATTTATGAATATTAAGTTTTCCGTAAGTTCTTATTCATTTTCTCGTCTGGTAAATGAAGGAAAATATAAAGAAATCGAACTTCCCGCCCTTGCAAAAGAGATGGGTTTTGACGGAATTGAATTTGCCGAGATACACAATGGTGATATTGATAAGAAAGAATATGCCAAGATGCTTCGTGACGAGTGTGAGCGTGTCGGTATAGAAGTCGCAAATTATGCAATCGGTGCAGATTTTATTTACGGTTCGGACGGTAATATTGAAAAGGAAATCGAACGACTTAAGGGAGAGGTTGACATTGCCGAAATTTTAGGTTGTAAGACCATGCGTCATGATGCAACCCGTGGTTTTGATAAGAATATTCATCCGCAAAAGGGCTTTCCCGATGCACTGCCGATTGTAATAAAAGGTTGTCGTGCTGTTACTGAATATGCAAAGACTAAAGGTATTCGTACAATGGTTGAAAATCACGGATATTTTATTCAGGACAGCCTTCGTCTGGAAGATATTGTTTGCGGCGTTGACAATGAAAACTTCGGTCTTTTGCTTGATATGGGCAACTTCCTTTGTGCCGATGAAGATCCCGAAAAAGCATTCGGCAGATTAGTGAGTTTTGCATATATGATTCACGCAAAGGATTTTCATGTAAAATCGGGAAATAATATTGCTCCTAAAAACGGCTTTTTCACAACTCGTGGCGGAAATCTTCTTCGCGGTGCAATTATCGGACATGGCGACGTTCCCGTATTGCAATGCTTGAATATCCTTAAAAATGCAAATTACAGCGGTTATATTACGGTGGAATTTGAAGGAATGGAAGATCCTATCTTAGGTGTAAAATACGGCTTTGAGAATTTGAAATACTATGCTCAACTATAATTTAGTGGAATTTGAAACTGCATTCGGCACGGTTAGTCAGTTGGATGCGGGAGATATACCCGAAATAGTCTTTGCGGGCAAGTCCAATGTCGGCAAATCTTCGCTCTTAAACCGACTTTTTAACAGAAAGAATTTTGCACGGGTAAGTTCAACTCCCGGAAAGACTATTACAATAAATTTTTTCAGAATTGAAGATGTCCGTTTTGTCGACCTTCCGGGCTATGGTTTTGCTAAACGACCGCGTGGCGAAATGCGTCGCTGGGCTGATTTGATGGAGCATTATTTTGCAAGTGAGCGAAATATAAAACTCGTTGTTCAACTTCTTGATATGCGTCATAAGCCCACCGCTGATGATATTGATATGCTAAATTATCTTATTGCACACGATTTTCCGTTCTTGGTTGTGCTTACAAAATCGGATAAACTTAAACCCACAGAACGCAAAAAACGTGAAGAAGAAATTAAAATTGAACTTGAAAATCTGGGAGACACGGTCATTATTCCCTTTTCTTCGGAAAACGGAGAGGGCTGTGAACGCTTAAAAGAAGAGATAGAAAAGGTTTTGCAATGAGCGATTTTTTGGACCGCACTCGTTCTCTTATCGGCAGTGATAATGTTGATAAACTTAAAAGATCGCACGTCGCCGTTTTTGGATTGGGCGGCGTCGGTTCTTTTGTAGTGGAGGCTCTTGTGAGAAGCGGTATCGGAGAAATTACGCTTGTTGACAGCGATGATGTCGATATTACCAATATTAACCGTCAGATTATCGCAACCGTGCATTCCGTCGGGAAAGCCAAGACGGAGGTTTCAAAAGAACGTGTGCTGTCGATAAATCCCGAATGCCTTGTTCACCCCATAAAAGGGATGTATCTTCCCGAAACTCGTGATGAATTTTGGGGGAACTACGATTATGTCGTTGATGCGATTGACAATGTAACCGCAAAAATTGATTTGGTTTCGGAGGCGAAAAAGAGAAAAATTCCGATTATCTCATCAATGGGTACGGGGAATAAATTAAGACCGGATATGTTCGAGATTGCAGATATTAATGAAACAAGTGTTTGTCCGCTTTGTCGGATTATAAGAAAAGAACTTCGTGCTCGTCAGATAGACAAACTCAAGGTTGTTTATTCAAAAGAAGAGCCGATTAAAACCGGAATGCGTCAACCTGCAAGCATTGCTTTTGTGCCGTCCTCCGCAGGACTTCTTATCGCTTCTGAAGTAATTAAAGACCTTATTGATATTTCATGAAACATTACGCTACAAAACAACTTTGTAAAACTTTTTGCAATGAATAAATTGGAAATACTTGCTCCGGTCGGGGCGGAAGACAGGCTTATTGCTGCCGTAAGGGCGGGAGCCGATGCGGTGTATTTCGGAGCAGCGAATTTCAATGCACGCCGAAATGCTCAAAATTTCAGTCGAACCGAATTTTCGGATGCGATTAAATATTGCCATTCTCATGGGGTGAAAGCATATATCACCCTTAACACTTTGATTTGTGATGATGAAATTCCTGCATTGGTTGACGAGTTAAAATTTATTGCAAAATCAAATGCTGATGCTCTTATCGTGCAAGATTTGGCTGTGGCGAAATTGGCAAAAGAAATATCTCCCGAACTGCCTTTGCACGCATCAACTCAGATGACCGTTCATAACATATCGGGAGTAAAAGTGCTTGAGGAGATGGGGTTTTCAAGGGTAGTATTGCCTCGCGAACTTAATCTTTCCGAAATTGAGAATATTGCAAAAAATACGAAAATGGAAATTGAAACATTTATTCACGGGGCAATGTGTATGAGTGTTTCGGGTATGTGTTATATTTCGTCAATGCTCGGAGGAAGAAGCGGAAATCGTGGACTTTGTGCTCAAAGTTGTCGTCTTAATTTTAATGCAAGAGGCAGGGAATACGCACTTTCGCTTAAAGATATGTCTTATGTAAATCATATTGAAAAACTGAGGGATGCGGGAGTAAAATCACTCAAAATCGAAGGCAGAATGAAACGTGCCGAATATGTTGCCTGTGCCGTTGATACCTTAAAAAAGGCTGTTTCGGGAGAGGACTATGACTTAAATCGTCTTGCGGATGTCTTTTCCCGACAGGGATTTTCAGACGGATATTTGCTTGATAAACGAGATATAAATATGTTCGGCTATCGGACGAAAGATGATGTTATTGCATCTAATGCCGTTCTTAAATCAATCCACGAAATCTATCGGAAAGAACGTGGAAACATTGCCGTCAATATGCAACTCACTTTGAAAAATGACGCATCGATGACGCTTTCTTGTGTTGATGTTGACAACAATGAGGTGTTTGTTGAGGGTGATATTCCGAATGAGGCAAAAGATAAGCCCTTGGATGAAAATTTTGCGAGAAAATCATTGCAAAAATGTGGGGATACGCCGTTTTATCTTGACAATTTGACTGTGGAAAATAGTGATAATTTGATGTGTTCGGCTGCTTCGCTTAACAGCCTTCGCCGAAACGCACTTGAAAAACTTATTGAAATTCGAGCAGGAAAAAGGCTTTATGAGCATATAAATACCGAATATGAGTATATTCCGAAAATGCAGGAAAAGCATAGCGGCAATGAACTTCGTATTCGATTTGAAAAATATGAACAGGTCTTTGAAAACGATGCGGAATTTGTAATTTTACCCATCGAGGAAATATTAAATCATCTCGAATTGCTTGTTGATTTTAATGACAGATTGGCATGTGAACTGCCGCCATTGGTCTTTGAAGAAGATGAAAAGGCGTTTAGATTAAAACTTGAGAAGATTAAAGAAGCAGGTGTTAAAACCGTTTCCGTTGACAATATCAGCGAGTTGAAAATCGCTCAAGACTATGGTTTTTCGGTTCTCGGAGGTTACGGATTTAATATTCTTAACAGCATTTCGCTTGATGAATATTCAAAACTCGGAGTAAAAGACTGTGTGCTGTCGTTTGAGATGTCCGCAAAACGAATAAATAATATTCAATCACCCGTAAAACGAGGGATTTTAGCATACGGATATTTACCGCTTATGAAATTCAGAAACTGCCCCAACAAGACTAAAAAAGGCTGTGACGGCTGTACGGGAACAACCGAAATTACCGACAGAATGGGAATAAATTTTCCGCTTATCTGTCGAAATAAAAAATACAGCATATTACTTAACAGCCTTCCGCTTGATGTTACGGACAGGGATATTCAGAATATTGATTTTCGAGTGCTGTATTTTACGATTGAGAGCAAAAGTGAATGCCGAAATATTTACTTTAATGTCAAAAACGGCGTGAAGAATGATATAAAATCAACCAACGGACTATTATTCAGGGAGTTGCTTTGATGGAAAAACGAGCAAAAGAATTAAGGGACTTGATTAACAAGTACAGTTATCAGTACTACATTGAAAATGAGAGTGAAATCAGTGATTTTGAGTTTGATAAACTCCTTCATGAACTGATTGACATTGAAACCGAAAATCCGGAATTGATAACCCCCGACAGTCCGACACACCGCGTCGGCGGAAAGGCGGACAATACCTTTGAAAAGGTTGTCCATGCCGTCCCCATGGAGAGTCTTCAGGATGCGTTTTCTTTTGAGGAACTTATTGATTTTGACACAAAGATTCGTGCCTCATTTCCTAATGTGAAATATACCGTAGAACCGAAAATTGACGGTCTTTCAATATCGCTTGAATATGAAAACGGTATTTTTGTTCGCGGAGCGACACGTGGAGACGGTTCTGTCGGAGAAGATGTAACCGCAAATCTTAAAACAATCAAAACAATTCCGCTTAAATTAAACGAGAATATTCCCGAAATTATAGTTCGCGGTGAGGTTTATATGCCCAGAGCCGCATTTTTTGCTTTGGTCGAAAAGCAGGAAATAAACGAAGAAAAACCGTTTAAGAATCCGAGAAATGCCGCTGCGGGAAGCGTTCGTCAGAAAAATTCCGAAGTAACCGCAACAAGAGGACTGGATATTTTTTGCTTTAATATCCAGAAAATAACGGGAAAAGAATTAAATTCGCATCATGAAAGTCTTGATTATATTGCAAGTTTAGGTTTTCATACCATTCCGAGTTACAGGGTATGTACCTCTATTGAAGAATGTATAGATGAGATTAAAAATATCGGGAATAATCGTGGAAAATATTCATTTGATATTGACGGAGCAGTCATTAAAGTTGATGATTTTGCCACTCGTTTGGAGTTAGGCTCAACCGCCAAACATCCGAGGTGGGCAATAGCATATAAATATCCTCCTGAAGAAAAAGAATCACGTTTGTTGGATATTGAAATTGCGGTAGGTCGTACAGGTGTACTTACTCCGACGGCTGTATTTGAGCCGATAAGCCTTGCGGGTACAACGGTAAACCGTGCAACATTGCATAATGCCGATTATATTCGTGATAAGGATATACGTATCGGTGATGTTATTCGAGTTCGCAAGGCGGGGGACATCATTCCCGAAGTTTTGGAAAGCGTCTCACATTCCGAAAACTCCGTCCCCTATACAATTCCGACAGTCTGTCCGTCGTGTGGCAGTGCAACCGTTCGTGAAAAAGACGAGGCTGCAACAAGATGCGTAAACCCCGAATGTCCGGCACAATTACTCCGTCATTTAATTCATTTTTGCTCCCGTGACGCGATGGATATTGAGGGCTTGGGCGAGGCAAATATTGAATTGTTTGTAAATGCAGGACTAATCAAAAATGTGGCGGATATATTCAGACTTAAAAAGAGTGACATTGTCGGACTTGAACGTATGGGCGAAAAGTCTGCGGATAATATTATTGCCGCTATTGAAAGATCGAAAGCCAACGATCCCGCAAAACTTATATTTGCCTTGGGCATTCGTCATATCGGCTCAAAAGCGGCTAAATTATTGGTCGCAAAATTCGGCGATGTTAGAAGCATAATGACCGCAAGTCGTGATGAAATATTGACTATTGACGGTTACGGAGAGGTAATGGCGGATTCCGTTGTCAAGTTTTTTGCACTTGACGGCACGAAGGAACTTATCGGAAATCTTGAATCTTTCGGTGTAAATATGATAAGCGAAAATGAAATTACCGACACTCGTTTTGCCGGTATGACATTCGTTCTGACAGGCTCGCTGGAGAAATTTACTCGTGAGGAGGCTTCTGAAATAATCGAAAAATTCGGCGGAAAAACTTCTTCATCAGTATCAAAAAAGACCTCTGTCGTATTGGCGGGTGAGGCTGCGGGAAGCAAACTCGTAAAAGCACAGGAGCTCGGTATCAAAGTTATCTCAGAAGATGAATTTAGTCAAATGATCGGCGACTGAATATGAAAAGTTTTACGATAAATAAGAACGATTCGGGACAGCGGCTTGATAAGTTTGTCACTAAAACCGCCCCCTTGCTTCCGAAATCGCTGCTTTATAAGTATATCCGACTGAAAAGAATTAAAATTAACAACAAACGAGCTGAGATTTCAACGAAACTTTCGGTTGGTGACGTTGTCGATATGTATATAGGCGATGAATTTTTTGCTCAGGTTGAGAGGAAATACGATTTTATGTCGGCGTCCAAGCAGCTTGATATTATCTATGAAGACGAAAATATCATGCTTCTTGATAAAAAAGTCGGACTTCTGTCCCATCCCGATAATGAGGAATATTCCGACACACTTATCACTCGCGTGAAACGATATTTGTATGAAAAAGGGGAATATAACCCTGATGATGAGGCAAGTTTTTCTCCCGCTCTTGCAAATCGCATTGACCGAAATACCGGTGGAATCGTTATTGCTGCAAAGAATGCCGAGGCATTGCGTGATTTGAATAACGCAATTAAAAATCGGGAGATTACAAAACTTTATGTCTGTGTATGTATCGGCAAGCTGAAAAAGTCAGAAGATACGCTTGAGGGTTATCTTTTTAAGGATGAGAAAAAGAATCAGGTCTTTGTTTCAAAAGAGGAAAAACCGAACTCAAAATACATCGAAACTTACTATCGTGTGATTGATTACAAGAACGGCTTATCGCAGTGTGAGGTTAATTTGTTGACCGGTCGTTCACACCAGATTCGTGCTCATTTTGCATCAATCGGGCATCCGCTTTTAGGTGACGCCAAATATGGAATAAATGCTCAAAACAATGCTAATAAGAACCACAAGAAACAATTTTTATACTCCTATAAACTTATTTTTTCCGGTGAAAATTTGGGTAGTCTTGGCTATCTTAAAGGTAACATGTACCAAATTAACAATATTTGGTTTGTTGAGGAGTTCAAAAACAACAAATTGTAATAATTTGTAACATTTATCTTAAATTTCTTAAATAAGACTTGACATTAAGCTAAAAAAAAGGTATAATACACTTGTCATGTATGGAGATTTATCTCAATATGTCGAAAAAATGAAAAGAGGGTTTATTGATATGAAAATCACTAAAACTATTCTCGCTTTTGTAGTAGCACTTTCTCTTGCTCTTACCATGAGCATTTCTGCTTTTGCAACTTCTTCCGCAAGCATTTCAGCTCCCGCAAAGGTAACTGAAGGCGAAACATTCACAGTTAAAGTTGCTGTTTCCAATGCAGCTTCCGGTGACCTTCCTCTTACATACTCCACCGAGTATCTTGAGGTTGTTGATACTGAAAGCCTTCTTGGCGGCGAAGTCGGTTCCATTGCTGAATCTGCAGGTGGCAAAGTTTATGCAGGTTTTGCTGTCGCTGACAATGTCACTGCTGATGTTTACAGCGTAACATTCAAGGCTCTCAGTGCTGTTGATGGTGTTGAAGGTGAAGCTAAACTTTCTGTTGACGGTTATGTAATTGATGCTGACGACAATCAGACTGATGTTAAGTCAGAATTTGTTGTTGATATCGTAGAGGCTGAAGAAGACACAACCAAGGCTGATGAAGACACAACCAAGGCTGATGAAGACACAACCAAGGCTGATGAAGACACAACCAAGGCTGATGAAGACACAACCAAGGCTGATGAAGACACAACCAAGGCTGATGAAGACACAACAAAGAAGCCCGATGACGGAACAAAGGCAACTGATAAAACTCCCAAAACCGGTACAGATGTTTCTCTTTCAACCGTAGCAGGTCTTTCTGTTCTTGCAGCAGCAGCATTTGTTCTCACAAAGAAGAGAAAGTAATTAGTTTTATTAAACAATAAAAGGCGAGATTAAATTCTCGTCTTTTTGTTATTTGCTTGAAAATGATATTGGAAAAACTATTATTTTGACGTGATATTTCTGCAGCTCCTGATGTTTTCATTCCTTTCGTTTTACGAAACCGTATTATTTAATATCGGTTACCTTTTCTCCGTTAACATAAAGTCCGTCAAATTTAAAGTGATTCAGAAAACCCTTAATTACAACCGTAACATATGCAGGTGAACCGTCAAACTCAAGTTTTGTGTCATTATCTAAATCGTAAATCCCGATTGTAAATCCGTCTTCATAAGAGAAATCAATATATTTTTTTGTAACATTTTTATTATCATCGGGAAACTCATTATAAAACTTTTTTGCGTCATTTATCGGGAGCTTCAGGCTAATTGTACCAACGTAATCACCAACGTCCATCCAACCGTCATAATCCCCGCGAATATCGATATTCAAATAATCGTACTTATTATTCATTTTAATATCCGAAGACAAAGTATAAAATTGAGCTTCCATAGATATAATATCTTCATTATATGCAGTCCAATTGTAAGCTATTTTATTGACTTTATATTCATATTTTATACCGAAATTTTCACAGCAGAAGTCTATAAGAGTGGGGTTTGCTATGATGATACCCGCAATAATAAGTTGGATAACAAGGGCCACAATTATTTTTTTAAGCAATAATATCGCCTTCTTTCTCCGAAAGGTCATTGTTAATCTTTTTGTAACGTGTTTGCTTATTGAATATTGTTAATATATTATTTGTGTTTGATCTGCGTTATTTTTTCTCCGTCAACATAAAGTCCGTCAAATTTAAGGTGATCCAGAAAACCTTGAATTACAACCGTCACATATGCAGGTGAGCCGTCAAACTCAAGAATGGAATCGGAATTTGAATCGTCAATAGAAATTGTAAAACGGTTAGTATAATAAGAGTAATTTATATGCTCTTTTCTGATATTCGGGTTGTTGTCGGGAAACTGCTCGTAGAACTTCTCCGCATCATCAATCGGTATAGTAAGGTAAAGTTCGCCGAGATTATCGTTAATGCTTATATAGTCATCATAGTTATTGTTGATACTGGCACCGGATTCGTACCACCGTGTAAGTATTATTAAATCTGAAGCATCGAATTCAACATTAAGTTTTATTATACTATTGTTATATAATTTCCAACTGTAAGCAATGTTTTTTACTTTACATTCATATATAGTACCACAATTCTCATGGTAGTAATCTCCAAGTGTGGGGCTGGCGATGATAATTCCGGCAATAACGAGTTGAATAACAAGAGCCGCAACTATTTTTTTAAGCATTGTATTCACCTTCTTACTCTGTCCCCATAGGTTATCTCATTTTAATGAGTTTGTTTGTTGAGCTTTCTTTAAGCTGTTATTCAGTTTTTATGGGTTTTTTGGTTTGATCTGTGTTATTTTTTCTCCGTCAACATAAAGTCCGTTAAATTCAATGCGATCTAAGAATACTCCGATAACAACCGTAACGTCTGCGGGCGAGCCGTCAAACTCAAGTTTTGAATCATGATTTGCATCATCGATAAATATTCTAAATCCGTATTTCTCGTCGTAGTAGTATTCTATATCCTCTTTTTCAATATTTGAATTGTCGTCGGGGAATTGAGAATAAAACTTCTCCGCGTCATCAATCGGGAGATTAAGGCTAAGAGTGCCGCTATTGTCATATAGGCTTATATAACCCTCATATTTATTGTAGAAAGCGGAACGTCGATAGTCATACCGTGTGATTTCTACATCTGAGAAGTCAAATTCGGCACTAAGCTGTATAATGTCTTTGTTATACTCATCCCAAAAATATGATATGTTCGTAACTTTACACTCATATTCAGTGCCGAAATACTCTAAGATGTAATCTGTAATTGTGGGGCTGGCGATGATAATTCCGGCAAAAATGAGTTGTATTACAAGAGCGACAACTATTTTTTTAAGCATTGTTATCACCTTCCCTGTCGGAAAGTTCTTCGGGAATTTCTTTATCGGGTGTTTTTTTATTGAATTTTATGAACATAATTCGATTTGCAAGCAGGAGTGTAATTCCGACAACAATCATGATAACTCCCTGTGTGACAAATTCCAAATCAGTTCCGACTACAAGGACAATTACAAGAACTGCAATCATAATGAGACCGAAATTTATCGTACTCATTTTTGTTTTTAACGCACCTTCAACAATGAACGTAATTGCGGAAATTCCGCATAATGCAAACAGAAGTACTTGATTATCTTCAATATTGGATGTAAAGAAGGTAATAAAGGTGTTCAGCAGAATGGTTGTAGCAATCAATATCCAGGATACTCCGAATTTCTTAAGGTTTTTACGAGCCTTAATTACGCCGCCCAAGATAAGAAGCAATGAAATTATGGTTATAAAGACAGAGCCGTAAACAGCAGTTCCTATTTTGTCGTAATCGTAATAGTAGGGATTTCCAGTAATTAAAGCGAAAACGGAAAGTATTGTTATTGATGCTGCTAAGCCGAGTCGGGAGAAAAAAGCAAAATCAACTTCTTTTCTTTCGTCTTTATCAATAAGCATCAATGCTGCGAAAATTGAGCCGGTTATAATGAAAATTCCAAATCCATATAAGTAAGAGTTAAGTTCTTCACTGATAAAATATATGGCGGCAGTGAAATTCAAAAAAATCGATGCAAATGTAATAGCATAGAAGTGTTTTTTTGCACCGAATTGTCCGCATTTTTTTGCCAATAATACACCGACAAATATTAAAATACCGAAGAGTGCCGAGTAGATTATTCCGCCTTGCAATGAGGAATCGGAGAGGAGTGACAGGAATGAATAGGATAAGCCGCAGAAATAGAATGTCATCGGCAAAATTCCGTGTGTAATCAGGATTACGGGAATTACGGCAATCGTGTCGAGAACCAATGCTCCCTCAAAGCCTAATTGTGCGTAATATATTGAATTGAGAAATGCGTTGGTTACAATAATTCCGATACTCCAGCCAACAGCACCGATTTCATTCCAGACAGCACCGGTTTTCTTTTTAGATACGAAAATTTCAAAGCCGACACCGACCAAAAGAGGAATGAAGGCAAGTACGGTTTTGATAAGTCCGTTTATTTTGTCCCAAAGTGCGAAAAATAATAATGCGATACCGCCGGCAACCAATAGTGTTCCCAATATGCTGAATATTGTAATAAATAGTTTTTTATTATCTTTTTCCGGTGGCTCTAATCCGATTTTGTTGTTTTTGCCGTAAATTAGCTCTTCAATGCTGATTTCAAAGATTTCTGCCATTTTTTCAAGCATCTGATAGTCGGGTTGAGTTCGTGAAGTTTCCCAACTTGAAATGGTTTGTCTTGTAACCTGAAGATTTTGAGCCAATATATCTTGAGTGATACCTTTTTCTGTTCTGAATTTTTTAATATTTGAGGATATTTTTATCATAAAACCTCCTCCTTTCGACCAAAGTATATCACTTTTTGGATAAAATGTCCAGCAATATTTTGTTGCAATGGGTATTTTTATATAATAATATGGTGTTTTGCAAAATTTATGCTATATTAAGTGTTTGGAAGTATGATAAATTTTCTAATTGTTTGCTTGACAAATTGTTTTCAATATAGTATTATTATAAGGTATGCTTATACACTGGAGGAATGTCATGAAAATTTGTGCTGAATGTAAATTTAATGTAGAATACGATCAATCTGTATGCCCCATTTGTGGCTGCGATCGTTTTGAAGAAACTGAAACGGAAGAAATTGTTGAGGGTGAATCTTTGATTGAACAAACCGAAGAAGAAACAAGCTCTTTCGGTACACTTGTTGAAGAAGTTAAAAATCCCGCTCCTGCTCCCGTTGACGAGAATGAATTAAAGATAAAGAAAAAGAACAAACAACTTACAGTTATTATCGCTGTATTGCTTGTTATTATCGCAGGTTTTGTCGGCATTATCGGTGCTGCATTCTATTCTTATTGGAGAGACCAAAATCCCAAGGTAGAAAAGACACCCGAATATGTACAGACAGCTCAGAAGAAAAAGAACTTCCCGATGCACAATTTCGGTGAAGTTGCCGGCAAAATCAATGAAACCGAAGTTTCTATGGACATGGTTGAGCTTTGCTATATTGATCAGCTCAATTCAATGACATATTTAAATTCCATGTACGAAAGCAATTACGGTGAGGGTTACGGTATGTTATTTACCGGCTTTGATCCCGATATCAATCCCGCTTTGCAGACAACAACAAACCAAGACGGAGATACGGTTTCTTTCGATGATTACTTTATGGATTGTGCCGAAAGCGAAATTGAGCGTGTTGTTTTCCTCTATAATAAAGGTGTAGAGGCAGAATATGAATTAAGCGATGAACAGATAGAAAAAATCAACACTGCAGTCGATGCCGCAGTAAAGGGTACCGACGGATTTACTGTTTCCACCTATTCTTATCTGACCGAGGAAAAGGGTTACAGTGCAAAAGATGCAAAAGTTATTTTAGCTCAGTATTATTACCTTATCTATTTTGCTGATAATTACACCGTTTTCGCTCAGGATGAACTTGATGCCCAAGTAAGCGATGATGAAATTGCTGCTTATATTTCTGAAAATGAGGAAGATTTCAAGGTTGCCGACATCTATATTCTTTCAAAAGATACCAATGATGTAGAAGATGTTGCAGAATATATTGCAGGTCTTAAAGAATCTGTAGTTGATTTAGAGAGCTTTAAGGCAGTTGCTGTTTCTGATTTTGATATTCCCACAGATGAAATTGAAGATAAGTGCTTGATGACAAGTGTTGCTCGTGAAGTTATTTCAGCTAATGTTGACGAAGAGGCAGCAGAGTGGATGTTCAGTGATGAGCGTAAGCCCGGCGACTGTTTCGTAGTCGATTTAATGACTTTTGGCGGTATCTATGTTTTCTGTATTTCTGAAAAAGCCTATCTTTCAAATGAGAAGCTTCCCTCAATCCGTCTTATCCCGATTTATGATGAGACAGGTGAACAGACTATTGAAGACATTAAGGCAAAGGCTGACGAATGTGTGGCGACCTTTAATGACGGAGACAAGACAGAGGACAGTTTTGTAAAATTGGTATCCGAATATTCAAGTGATCCTAATTTGGTTGAGAACGGCGGTCTTTTTGAGGCTATCGAAAGAAACAGCTTCATTAAATCAATTGAGACTTGGGCTTTTGACGAAAGCCGTCAGGCAGGCGATATTGACGTGTTGGAGCTTAATGCAAACGGTTATGTTGTAGCTTACTATGTAAAGCTGGGCAGATCTTCTGCAGAAAATGCTGCTGTTGAATCCCTTACCGCAGAAAAGAAAACTGCTTTGACTGAAGGCTGGGCAGAGGAATATAAAGATACATTTGAGTTTGAAAAAGAACTTCGTAAGAGCACTCAGACTGCACTTCTTGCCTATCTTGAAAAGATAATGAAGTTTGGAGAAGAAGGCACAACCGCTGCATAATTTAATATGGAGGTGGACGGAATGAAAAACCGAATGATTGTTTTCATAACTTTGATTTTGTCTGTTCTCCTCCTGTTTTCTTCTTGCGGACAAACGGGTTATAAAATTGATACTCTCTCTGCTACTGATATGATTACCGGTGAGACTGTAAATATTAAAATTGAACCGGTGAAAGCAGATGTCGTTGATTATACGGGATTTACGGGCTTTTATTCTAACAAGTCGCTTGAAAAAATTGCCAAATCCCTTGACGGATTAACTACCGAAGAAAAGGGCAAGGTTGAACTTTTCTCACTTGGAGAAAAACAGGCTGTATTTCTTGTTGAAACCTATGAGGGCAGAAAGATCTATTTTGCACTGACAAATATTGGTAAAAAGCAGTTTGTTTTTCATGACTGTGTCGCAAGAATTGATGACATCATCGTTGCTTTTCCGTATTATGTGTTAAACGACGAGGAGGAAGTTTTCACATCTTTTGATAATATTGAAAACAGAAAGTTTGAAACGGTATATTTTTGTGAGGACTTGCTTCGATATTATCAGACGCTTGGCGTTTATGCAACGACAAGTGTTGAAGACAATGCTTTTGAACTTGTTGCCGTGACGAGTGAGAATAAGGATATAAAAGCCGCCGTTCCGATTCGTGTCGCATTTTTTACCGAAGATAAGGGTACAAGATATTTTACAATAGAAAAGATAGACTAATTATGTTTGATGCTAATTTAACTTCACGTAGCTATGCAAAAATAGACCTTAATGCGATTTGTCACAATTTTGACGAGCTTAAATCCCGATTAAGCCCAAATGTTTTGACGATGGCAATTGTTAAAGCGGATGCTTATTCTCATGGAGTGGTACAAGTTACAAAAACCTTGTCTGATAAAGTAGATTATTTTGGCGTTGCGGTTGTTGAAGAAGCGATTGAGCTAAGAGAAAACGGCATAGATAAGCCGATTCTTATATTATCCCATACCTTACCGCATCAATATCCATTACTTTTAGAATATGACATTACCCAGACGGTTTCGTCTTATGAGAGTGCAAGACTTATTTCCGAAACAGCTCAAAAAGAGGGCAAGACGGCTAAAATTCATATTGCACTTGATACCGGAATGAACCGACTTGGCTTTGAGGCAACGGATGAAAGCGTTGAGCAAATAAGGGAAATTGCAAAGTTGCCGAATATTTATATTGAAGGGTTGTTCAGTCATTATGCCTGTGCAGACGCAAGCGACAAAACAGCGGCAAATGAGCAGACGGCGAAATTCAAAGAATTTATTGCAAAACTTGAGACTGTGGGAGTAAATATTCCGATAAAACACATATGCAATTCCGCAGGTATTATTGACCTTGATGAACATTTTGATATGGTAAGAATGGGTATTGCTTTATATGGAATGTATCCTTCTGAGACAGTTAACAAAGCTGCTGTAAATCTTGTTCCTGCAATGGAGATTGTTTCGCATATTGTTCATATTCATACAGTCCCGAAAGGTACTCCCGTCGGTTACGGGTATAGCTTTATAACCGAAAGAGAGACAAAAATCGCCACAATCGGTATTGGATATGCCGACGGATATTCAAGAAGTTTTTCCAATAAAGGATATGTTTTAATTAACGGTAAACGTGCAAATGTCATTGGCAGAGTATGTATGGACTTGTGTACGGTAGATGTAACCGATATTGATGATGCGGAAATAGGTTCTCATGTTATCATAATGGGAAAAAGCGGTAACGATGAGATTTCCGCTGAAATGCTTGGCGAGCTTTCCGGTAGTTTTAATTATGAAGTGATTTGCGGCTACAAAAAGAGGGTCGCAAGAGTGTATGTCGATTAGAGTCATGAGAAGATTTTTAACCATAGTTGTTGCGTTATCAATGCTTGTCGGGGTATTACCTGCATCCAATGCAGCAGGGGTATTTCAGGAATATCTCGTTGAAAATGAAAACGGTGTTCCGATTTATTTTTCGGACAATACCGATTCTGTGATTATGACTTATGCTCCGAAAGGTACAATTTTGGGTGCTACTGCTGCAAATTTAGAGTTTATCAAAACAAGTTATGACGGATATATCGGTTGGGCATTGATTGAAGATTTGACGAAATTGGACAATTCAAATGACGTAGGAGAAATTTCAGGAATTGAGATTACGAAATTGCCCGACAAGACGGAATACTACGAAGATGAAATGCTGGAAACTGCCGGTATGGTTGTGTCCGCCAAATATAAAAACGGCTTGTTAAAGGAGATTAAAGGATATACCGTCCTTGCTCCGCCGATGAATACAAGCGGGTATTCTACCGTAACAGTATTGTATAAAGGTTTCGAAACAAGTTTTGATGTTTGGGTAGCCGTTCTTCCCATCGAAAAGATAGAAGTTACAAAACTACCCTCCAAATTATCATACAAGCAAGGCTCACCGCTTGATTTTTCCGATATGGAAGTTACGGCAACCTTGACCGACAAGACTACTCGCAAGGTTACAAACTATAAGATTATGAATTATGATCCCGATTTGGTCGGAGTTCAACAGGTGCGGATTGTCTATAAAACAGTATATTGCAATCTTCCTGTCGAGGTTATTAAGCGAGAATTAGTCGGTGTTCGGCTCGATGTAGCCCCGCGAATTAAGACATATTACGGCACAAATTTTTCGATTGATTTAAGCGGTCTTAAACTCATGGCTTTATATGATAACGGCGATGAGGAGAAAGTATTTCCTGATTCGGCAGTATGCAAACATGCAATCACCGTCGGTACAAACACGGTTATTTTGAGTTACGGCGGATTTACCGTACAGTATGACATCGAAGTCGAGCAGCGTATGCCGAAAGGTCTTTCTGTTTCTCCTCCTGCAAAACTCAGTTACGAGGTTGGTGAGGAAGTAGATTATTCGGGACTTATCGTATATCTTGATTTTAATGACGGCTCAAAAACACCGATTGATGATTATAATATTATTACTGAGTTTGATAATACGAAAATAGGCACGCAAAATATTACGGTTGAATACGAAGGTATGACTGCATATTTTACATTGACCGTCCAGAATATTTTTCCGTACGGAGATGCCAACGGTGACGGCAAAGTAAACGTAAACGATGCAAGATTGGTTCTTCGGTTTGCATTGGGTTTGGAAAGTTGGAGCAAAGGTATCGATTATTGCGATGTAAACGGTGATTTTGATGTTACGATTATGGATGCACGACTTATTTTGCAACGAGCATTGGGACTTATTCCGGCATTCCCGATTGAACGATAGGTGAATTATGAGTGAAACAGAGAGACTTATAAATATTAAACCGAGTGAAATTCAGCTTGAATACAGTGATGTCGGATATTATTCTTTTATTCACTACGGAATGAATACTTTTACCGGTGTTGAATGGGGCAGCGGCAAGGAAGATCCCTCCATGTTTAATCCTGAAATTGTCGATACGGATCAATGGGTGCGAGTTCTTAAAGACAGCGGAAGCAAGGCTGTCATTTTTACGGCAAAACATCATGACGGTTTTTGCCTTTTTCAGACAAAATATACCGAACATTCAATAAAAAACAGCCCTTACCGAGACGGTAAGGGTGATATTGTCCAACAACTTGCGGAGAGTTGCAAAAAATATGATATGAAGATGGGAATATATTTATCTCCGTGGGACAGACACGACAGCCGTTACGGTTTTGATGAATATAACGACTATTTCTGCAATCAACTTGTTGAACTTTGCACAAATTACGGAGATATATGGATGTTTTGGTTTGATGGTGCAAAGGGTGATGATGCTCCCGATTTTACTTATGATTTTGATCGTTATTATGCCACCATTCGCAAATATCAGCCAAAATGTATTATCGCAAACTGCGGTCCGGATGTTCGCTGGATAGGCAATGAAGCGGGTAAGGAGAGAGTTTCCGAATGGAGTGTTGTTCCCGTCGATCCGCCGAGAACAGAGAGTGATTTGGGTAGCCGTGAGTATTTGGCAGATAAGAAAGATTTGTGTTGGTATCCCGCTGAGGCAGATGTATCAATTCATCACGGCTGGTTTTATCATAAGAGCAATAAAAGTCGAACGGCAAAGCAACTTGCAGATATTTATTTCAAGACTGTCGGCGGAAACGCATCTTTGCTTATGAATGTTCCGCCGTCAAAAGCGGGGATTATCGAGCCTCGTGACGTAAAAACTTTGGAGAAGTTCAAAGAACTAATCGACAAGCCTTTCAAAACGCCCGTTGAGAAAAACAGCGAAAATTTAGTAAAAACAGTTGTAATTCGTGAGGATTTGAGATTCAGTCAGCGGATTGAGAAATTTAAGATATATGCGGATAAAAAATGCGTGTACAGCGGTACAACCATCGGCTCAAAGAAGATAGCATTCCTCAAAAAAGCAGTACCCGCCAACCAAATTGAACTTAGAATTATTGAATGCAGAGAAGAGGCTCATATTCGGGATATTGAATATTTCGCTTAATGATAAGGACGGTCATTATAAACCGTCCTGTAAGTGATATTTTTTCAGGCATAACGCTCAAGTAAATTTTTGTATTCGCCGCTGAATAAATAACTGTTTCCGTTCTTGTTTTCACATTCCTTTATTTATCAACAAATTGATTGCCGCACACCGATAAGGCATGCTGAGAATGAAGTTAACTTTGTATCTGGATTTGGAATGGTATTCTTAAAAGATTTAATTTTTTAGACTTTCGCTATGAAAGTTCTTTTTTGTTTCTTTTCAGAAATTTTTCTAAGATTAAATCTATTGCAAATTTCGCAATTTTCGGCTCGGCAAGTGATGCAATTCCGAAGAATAATAAGAGAGTAATAATTGTATACGGAACACACCAAAGTATGATTTTGAAATATGACGTAAGGTCAAGTTTGATGAAAGAGCTGATAAATGCAATAAGAAAGAAAGTAGCAACATTTATTAGCCAGCGTTTGTATGTAATAAGTGGTGAGCGGTGGAGAACTCTTTTGTTGGCAAAAATTATCATATCATTCGTGCGGTAGAATAAAGCAGCAATAGTTCCGAAAAGCACGCCATAGATACCGAAGAAATAAACGCAAACTATTGAAACAACAATATTTATTACCGATTCGAGAATTGAACGCCATTGAGTTGATTTGAAATTTCCGCTGATGCTTATCGCCAAACCGGGTGCGGAACGACCTGTTGACAGCATATATATGGCAATAAACAACCACGGCAAAGCCTTATCTATATATTCAATATCGGTAATGCCTTCGGTATAGAGTGCAATAAACGGCAGTATAAAGTGATGAGCAACGGTGTAGAGTGCGAAAACAAAAGCGGTATAATATATCTCATAGCAGTCATAGAACAACATAAACCGCTCTTTATTTTTATGAAATGTCTGACCGAGTTTGAAAGAAAGGCTTGAAGAAACCGTTCCCAGCACCGTAAGAATCATGCTGTAAAGCATGGTGTACATTGAATATACGCTGACAACTTTCAGACCGCAGAAAATGGAGAGTACGATATTATCGGTATTGTTGAATACAAGTTCTCCGATTTTATGGACAAAAACATTCTTGCTCTGTGAGATGGATTTAAAATCAGGTTCTACGGATATATCCACCCATTTAAGATGTTTTCTGACATACCAGAGCATATAAATTGCTTGAACAATGGTCATACACATCGGTATGGCTTGAACGGAAATAATATCAAATCCGAGCATTAAAAGAACGATTCTCGAGATATTTTTGAGCATATTCGTCGCCATATATAAAGCGGTTTGAATATAGTTTTTTCCTTGAGCTTGAAGAAGAAGGAAGTATTTTGCCGTAAAGGAATAGTTGATTACACTACCCACACCATTGAGAATGATAATCAAAACGACAGTCATTGTGGGGATTGTCGTTTTGACTACAAGCGGATAGACAACTGAGAAAATCGTAATGGCAAGAATATAAAATATTCCGGTGCGTTTATATTGTTTGTCGGTGGCTGATAGTATGCGATTTGTAGCATGTGTATCTTTATTTGCAACGGTTTTATAAAGTGCCTGTAGAGTAGCAGTACCAATACCCGCTTCAAGCAATGCGACATATGAATATATCTGTGATACTGAATTTACAAGTCCGTTAATCTCCGAGCCGAAACTCTTTAATGTTAATCGCGGAATAACGAAACCTAAAAGAATGGTTAATGCTTCTGCGGCAAAACCAAAGATAATGTTGTAACTAATTTTTTTTGTATCTTTCATCTTATTACTTTCAAAATCAGTTTGCGAACGGTGAAATATAATTTGATAATAAAAAATTTTCTATTTACAAGCTGTCTGAAAACAAAAATTTTTTTGTTTTCTCCGTCGGTGATTTCGTTGATTATACAATCAGGAATTTGATTGAGAATATCCTCGCAAGCGGTCGGTATATCACTTATTTTTTTTGAACTCAGATAGGAGAAAACCAGATTCAAAATATTTTTTTTCGGCACAGATAAATCAATATCTATGTCTCGTGCCGCTAACATTATTTTTACTTGATTTTTGATAAAATCGAGCAGAGGAAAGGTTTTGCGTTTTGGCTCAAAGAGGTAGAAATAATCGTGTTCGTTGATAATTTTGATCTTATCCGTTTTGCTGTATGCAGAGAGAGCAAAATCAAGATCTTCCTGAACGGTCATATTCTCATTAAAACGAACATCGTCAAGAATACCAAGTCGATACATTTTATTTGTAGCAAAGCCGTAAGCTCCGTTAGTTTGATTTGCGACATTTTGCATATGGATATTTGACGAAGTATCAGGCAATATAATTTCTCTTGTGCCGTCTTTCAGTATTTTTGTAATTCCGCCGATAACAATATCCGCATCTGTTGATTTAGCCGCATCAATATAAGATTTAATATAATTTTCATCGATATAATCATCACCGTCGATAAACATAATATAGTCGCCGGTTGCATGATTTATACCGACATTTCGGGTATATGAAACACCGTGATTTTCGTGCGAAAAGACTTGTATGCGATTATCTTTTTTTGCATATTCATTCAGTATATTCAGCGAATTATCCTTTGAGCCGTCGTTTACAACAATAATTTCAAGATTAAAATAAACTTGACCGATAATGCTGTCTAAACATACGGACAAATCATTTTCTGCGTTATAAACGGGAATAATAATACTGACTTTCATATTCTTGCCAATAATTTGCTCATCTTGAATTTGATTAAATAGAGCATTGCTTTAAGTTTCAGAGATACATCCGCTTTATCAATATGCTTCATAGCATCAACCGTGACGGGATCGGTGCAAATTTTTCTGATAAAGCTCTCACGCTCTTTGACGTTTTCTATATGATGTCTGTCTGCAAGTGCACTTAATACCAAGAACATTTTAAGCAGTGCAAGTTGTTTCTCATAATCAATATCGGTACAGTCTGAGAAATCTCTCTCAAAATATTCTATTATTTTTTTTGAAACATCAAATCTGTCCGACTTGAAAGATTTGGTAATTGAAGCCGAATTGAAGAAATAGTGATAGAAATTCGGACCGTCAAGGTAGTAGAATGAATTTGCACGATAGACGACATTCGCACTGAATATCATATCCTCACCGTAACGAACATCGTCATAAAACCAAAGATTATTTCGTTTCAGAAAATCGTGATTATAGAATGAACGGCAAGCGGACACAATCGCTCCTTGCGTAATTTTATCTGTTGCAATAAGACGGGGGAATATTTCCTTTTCAATTCTTGCACGGTCATAATATCCGGGAGCGACTTTTCTCGCTTCGCCGTCATTATAAGCCGTACCGTCCGGAATATCTTTACGCCCCGCATACATCGGACAGTATCTGACAAAATCGCAGTTATGTTCTATAATCAGGTCGTAGAGAGCCTGTATGCTGTGCAAATCAAGCCAATCGTCACTGTCAAGGAAAAAGATAAAATTGCCGTTTGCTTCACGCAGACCTGCATTTCTTGCGGAAGAAAGACCACCGTTTTGTTTGTGAACGACTTTGATGCGAGAATCCTGCTTCGCATATTCATCGCACATTTCGGGGCATCTGTCGGGAGATCCGTCGTTTACTAAAATTATTTCGATATTTTTATGCGTTTGATTTATAACGCTTTGAACACAGCGGTCTAAAAATTCTTCGACCTTATATACCGGAATAATTACGGATACATCAATATCAGCCATATCTTATCCTTTCAATAATTCACCGAGTTTCTTAATTTTTCTTGTCAGTTCTTGCTTTCTCTCATATTTGTTGAACATTTTGATAGTTTTATCAAAAGGCTCATTTGCAAGTGAGTTTAATATTTCCTGACGAATGTTAGGTATAGGGATGTCTTGATTAAGTTGAGCCGACAAAACAGTATTGTTATCAAGTGGTTTTATTGTAAAATCAGCGAGTTCATTTATTGCGTCATATCCCTTTTGCGAGAAGGTTAACACGCTGGACATCCCTTCACCCTTTGCTTCAATTCCTCTTTGCCAGAAGTCGCCGAGTTTTATATCAGCCTCGCTTGTTGCTCCTCTGTATTTACATGTGTAACAAGAATTTTGGAGGGCAATATTGCGAATGTACATTCTGAAATATAATCCCGAGTCTTCGGTTGATGAAAACTCGTTGCCGTTTATATCTCTAATCTCAAGGGTGTATTTTCCCCAGCCGCTTTTTTTGCTTCTGAAGTTTATACTGTCAATCTTACCGATGTCTTTCTTATTTCTAATAGACGCAAGATAATTTTGCCAGAGATTATTTGAAGGTACGCCGTGACAGAAAAGGTCGATAAATAAAACATTTTCAAGAGCCTCTGGATTTAGTTCTTCGAGAATTAATTTAAGACCTGCAAGCTGACAGGGAAGGGCAAATACTGCATATTTCGCACCGGATTTATCATAGACTATTTTATTAAAAGCTTCTACTGTATGGCTCTGGATATATTTCGAGCCTCGCATATTTTGAATATCGGCAATATTTTTTGCGATAATATGTTTTGCGGTGTCTGTGTTTGCATCATAGACCGCACCGACAATGTTATAGCCTTTGTTAAGCAGCATTACCGAAAGTCCGAAAGCGACCGCACCGGATGTCGATTTTTTAAGTATTTCAGCAGAATTTGAGTAAATACAAAAAGCGTTTGCATCTTTAGTTTTTATGTCCATGGAAATATTTTGAATTTTCTCGCAAAGTCCGCAATCAATACAATTATCCTGCTTTACAGGTCGCAAAAAACCTTCGCTGTTTGGCAAAAGTTTTATTGCCCCTATGGGACATACGGCGACACAAGCACCGCAACCCGTACACATATCACTTGCCGTCATTTTTTATTACCTTATCAATATAGTTTTTAGATGATGCTTGAAGTTTATTAAGCTTATTGCATACCAAATCATAGTCAATTGGCTCTGAACTTGCATTATCAACATCAATAATCAATCTGTCGGATAAGCCTAAATCGGCGAGGAGGTCACGCATACGGGTATTTATTGCCTGTTTGCGATTTATAACCGCAAACTCTTTCTTATATATTACCGAAAACGCTGTTGCATGGAATGAATTTGATATTACGAAATCAGCATTTTTTATTATTCCGACAAACTCACGAGGACACATCAATTCAAATGTTTTATCTGCAAAATCGGACTTAAAGAGGGAATAAATTTTTAGATTTTTTTCTTTTGCAATTCTTTTTGCAATCCGTGTTATTTCCTCATTACCGTCAAAGTCATATAGGAATAGATAAGGTTCATGATTTTCTTCAACCGCAATTTTATCCCAAGATGATTTTTCAAGCAGAAATACCGGATCAAGCACTCGCTCTCCCTGATAGCCCAAATCTTCAAGTATTTTGACGGCGGATTTTTCCCGTACGGAAATATAATCAAGATTTGCAAGCGAGTTTTTATAGTGTTCTATCAAATCGTCGGGAATATTATCACAAGCAAAACTTGCGGCATAAGATGCTTTTATCCCCGATTTTACAAAATCCAAGAAAAAAGCTTTGTCTTTGCCGTTAGGGAAAAGGGGATTCCAAATCTGATCACTGCCGGCAAAATAAATATCGGCAGGCGGCGGATTGCTTTTTAGCTCATCGAGTGATGAATATCGGGTTGTAATCGGCAGATACTGTTCCCTGAAAACATCAAATTTGCGTTTGCGTTTTAATGCTCTGAGGCGTGAGGGAAGTTTTGCTGCAAGATATGCTTGTCTGATTAACGGTTTATCGTATATCGGATTGCTTACGGACGTTAAACTGTAATGTCCGCTTAAATAATCGGGTTTGTAGTCAATGATCTTCGTTTCAATTCCCAAATTGTTCAGATACTTACACAAAGCATACGCTTGAAGCGAAGCTCCGACATTATAAACATCATGACAAGTAATAGTTAATGCTTTCATAATTAAACCTTAATCTTAAATAACAGTTGCTTAACGACTTCCTGTTACGAATGAATATGTTTTCGGCAGGATTTTTTTGACTATCATACCGGCAAGGATGATAATTGTGATAGTAAGAAATGCAGAAGCGAAGAAGGTGATTAAGAGGGCAATATCGCTTGCACCGATAATTTTTGTAATAATTTTTTTCAACGCACTGACGATGGGATGGTGAGTAACGAAAATCAAGAATGAATAAGATGCGATTTTCCATTCTTTTTTCTTTACAAATTTTGGAGCAGTATACCAGACGGCAACGAGTCCCGATATTATCGACAGTCGCATTGAATAGTGCAAAATGGGGTCATATTTTCCAAAGAGCAATACATCTTCCGGTAAAGAACACAGATAATATGTTCGGAAAATTATTATACCGAGCCAGAGTGTCAGAGCAACAATGCCGATAATGTTCTTGTGCTTTATTTTCTTGCCGATATTCGACAGTTTTTCGTTGTGTAATGCGAATAATGCACCGAGCGAGAAGAATAAAATTGTTTCAGAGCGAATAATTATATTAATATTGAAAAACCAGATTGCGAAAGCGGCGGGAATAACTATAAACGGTAATTTCTTTATTGCAATATAAAACAGCGGAGAGAGAATGGCAAATACGATAAGATAACGACAAAACCACAGAGGCGAGTTAAATGATGTGATGAAAATGTTGTAAAGAATATCGAGAATACCGAAATTGCTTGTATCTCTCGTAGAGAAAAAAGAGGCGAGTGAGGGGATTCGTTGTGCGATAAAGAACATAAAGAATACAGCGGCAGACCAGATTGTATAGGGAACTACAAGTGAGAAAAAGCGACGTTTGAGTTTGTATTTATAGCCGTCAAGTGTGTTTTTGTATGTGATAAAAAAGAGATATCCTGAAATAATCAAAAACAACGGAACGGCAACCCGACACACACCTTCCGTAAAAAAGAGTTGAATAAAAGTGGCTGCGTTTTGACCGTAGATGCTCACTGTTTCGCCTTTAAGATTTATCACATAGGCAGACGAATGGATGAATACAATCAAAATACTTAACAGAAATTGTATATTTGTAATTTTATGGCTTAATTCTTTTCTCATATCTTTTTCTTTTTATAAAAACATAGAACACTGAAAACACAATGGATGAGATTGCGGTTAAAACAAATGTCAGGGAATAGGTCAAATTCATAAAGGGAATGCGAAGGAGCGTGTGCGAGAAATAAATCTGTGATGAAATATCTGAACAATATTTTACCGCAGGTATTTTCTCGGAAAGTTCCGAAAGCGGAAAATTTATTGCAAAACTAATTATGAAGAATATAAGCGGATAGAAACTAAGACAGATTGCCACATCTTTTTTTAAGTCAAATTTTGTTACAATAAGTACTTCGCCTAAAAATGCAATGAAGGACAAAATCATGAAAATAACTGATTTTTTTGTTGAAGGGAGTTTGATTTTTGCAAGCAGAAACCCCATGCAGAAAAAGGGGAGAATATGAACCAAGGCTCTGCCGTACATTTTTGTATATCCCAAAAACTCAGGTATTGCGGGTATTATCTTACCAAAACTTGAACTGAGAACGCCGAGAATAAACAGCGGTATGGATATGATAAATAATACTTTTTCTGCCTTAAGTTTTACAAATATGCCGGAAATGATTATAACGATTATGGTTGAAAAAATATACCATAATTGACCAATTCCTCCATAAAATAACGAGTTAAGCGTATGAATCCAAAATCCTTTGAACGAATAGGTTTGACGAAATAAATCAACAATAAGATAAACGCCCGACCATGCAAAATAAAGTACGGCAAGATGAACAATTTGTTTTTTTATGTTCGGTTTGTTCTGAAAGATGCAGCAAAGAAGGGAACTCCCAGACGAGAGAGTACTTGCGACACAAAATAGTGGAGCATCGGGTGAACGTCCAAAAATAAGTCAGTGTGTAATGCAACGATAAGCAATGCGAATATTACACGCAAAATGTCAATTGTATTATTTCGTCTTTTTATCATCATATGTCAAGTATATCTTTTACCGCAGATGCGTTTGAATAGTCACGCGTTTTGCAGTTATTGCTTAAAAATTCAAGTTTTTCTGTATCTTTCAAAAGTTCTGCTATACCTTTTGCACAGCCTTCGTTATCAAGCGGAACGATAATTCCGTCAACCCCGTTTTCAAGTTGAGCGTTGGCAGTGGGGAAGGCGGTGATACATACGGGTTTATTAAGTGCCTGAGCTTCACGGACCGTTACGGCCTTTCCTTCAAACCGAGAGGGCTGGACGTAGAGTGTGCAGGCATTCATATATTTATAAGGATTTTCTCGTTTTCCCAATATGATAACACGATTTTGCATATTATTTTTTTCTATTTCTTCCCGAATCTTGCTTTCAAGACCGCCAAAACCGATAAGATACCATTTAACATCAAGTCCGTATTCTACAAGCCTTCTTGTAATATTCGGTATATTTTCAAAATTCTTTGCAGTACCGAAACGACCGACAGAAAGGAGGACATATTTTGAATCATTCGGCATATCGTCAACATTTTCAAGTGCTGCTTTTTTTACACTGTTCACGGATAAAATATTTTCCGCCACACCAACCTTCTTTTCGTCTACGGGTAATGAACTTATCAGTTTTTCTCTGACTTCTTTGGATACGCACTGAATTTGGTCTATGCGTTCAAACATATTTATTATTGCTTTTGTGCCGATATGAACCGTCGAATAGTCGGTATGAATAAGTCCGACTTTTTTGGTTGCGGTTACTTTATCAAGGACATAGTAATAGGGCATATTGAAACTGACGGCAAGGTCATATTTCTTTTCTTGTGCCTTCATTTTTTTGATTATCATCTTGTGATATATGAATGCTTCGACAGACAAAGCCTTATCTTTTTTGACTATTCTCAGAAGTTTTTCAATCGGTTTTGCAATAAAACGAGCGAAAGATTCAAATAAATATCCTTGCTTAATTGCGGATGTAAGCGGGATCCCGAATGCTTGGTATCTTTTTTCAACGGGGAGTAAGTTGATATGTTCGGGAATATCCCCCATAAGTTCTCCCTCATGTTTTGCAAGGAACAAATCAATCTCGTATTTGTTGGGGTTTGCCGCTTCCAAAAGTCCGATCAGACTTCTTTCAATTCCGCCCAATTCAAGATTGTAGGCATAAATAAATATTTTTTTCATTCCGTTATCCTCGGAAGATTTTTATATTCCTCTGTTTTTGTATATTTCAGTCCGTCACGCATTCCCTTGATTTGAAGGGTTACATGTTTTTCGGAGGGTTTTAGTATTCTTTTTATCGTCAGATGAATTGAGTTTACAAGAAAATAATAGTTGAAAGCCGAACGAGCGAGAAATTTACCGAAAAAATTTTTTTCGGTACTGTATATAAATCTATGCCAAAACACCGCACGATTAAAGCCAGCCCAATATGACTTGTTTGCTTTTGCTTCGGGTGATGAAGTGGCTGATTTTGCACTTAAATGGTCATAATGAGCATCGGTAACAACGCAGGGGGTATATCCTAATTTTTTTGCTTTATAGAACATTATCTGGTCATCGGCGGGTGCTAAATGTCCGTGTTGTGCCCAAACAAGTTCATCTTCAAAATTAATGTTTTTAAAAGCCTCTTTTGATGCATAGAACATACAACCTGCAGCCGAGTCAGTCGGTAATACCAAATTTTCGGTGGGAGTGAAACGATTATAGGACCAGCCGTTTGAACGAAGAATGGTTACATATTTGTCTTTGTTAAAAATTGTCGGGACGGCGGCAGCATGAATAATCGGGAGAAATTTCTTCAATCCTTTTGCCGGGGGTAAAAAATCCAAAACTTCACCTGTTGCAAATGAATATCCGAGTTCGGTAACTGCACGATGCAATTTTTTTACAAAATCGCTGTCAAATTGAATGTCATCATCACAGAAAAGGATATAATCCGCAACATCAAAATCTAATGTTGCAATGCGTTGAGTCATCATGCCTTTTTTTGCATATACAAAATTTTCCGTACTGATTTTTTCGGGCGGTTCATTACCACCTTCGGGCAGTATAACCCATATTTTTCTCGGTTGCGGGTCAAGATTCTTAATCGAATTCAGGAGAGCCTGATACTTTTCTCCGCCTTTGCCGACGGTTCGTATTGCAACATCATATACTATACTCATTTCTTACCACCCAATTTCTGTCTGATGTCTGTGCCAAAATATCTGTGTAAAATACGGGTGAATTTATTGCGGATTATCTTTGATTTTGGCATCCAAGATTTGTCGTACCAATGAATTGAATAGGTGTTTTCGGTTTTGTGTAAAAGACCGGTGGCATCATCAAAGGGATTGAAATAATCTGTCGGGTACAATGTCATTCCGCAGACGGTTTGAAGTTGATTGTTTTGTTCAAAGCCATGTGATTTGAGAATACTTGTAAAAATTCCGCAGACATTTATCTTTATTCTTTCACCGCTATCATCCAAAAATCTTGCGTTGTCGTAGTATTTTCGAGCTTCGGTAATAAGCGGATGATTCGGGTTTTTACTCCACAATACAAGTCCGGGAGCGATATATTCGGAAGTTTCAAAGCCGGCAAAAGCGTCATTTTCGAGCAAATCGTCAAATGGTCTGATTACTTCAACATCCGTATCAAAATACATACCGCCATACTTTTCGAGAATATTAAATCTCGCATAGTCTGATACGAACGCCCATTTTTTTGCGTTATAAGCCTCTCTGACATATTGGTTGCAGTTTATGTCAAAATTAGATTCATCCCAGAGTTTTATTTCAAAATCAGGGAAAAACTTTTTCCAGCTTTCAATGCATTTTAATGTTTTTGGTGGTAAGGGATTTCCGCCGAACCAAAAATAATGAATGATTTTTACCATAATAACCTCATTTGAATAATGCCGTAATACTTTGATGCCCGAAATATTCAATAAAAAGATTCGTTCCGTATTTCGAGAAATACGTGTACATAAAGAATGAATGTGCCGCCATCGAACCTACTTTCACAAAACCTTTCAGCTGGTCACTAAAGCAGATAGCAATTATTCCGGGCAAAGCAACATAGTTAAATACCTCAAAATAGTTCGCAAGTCGTCCGAAAAAGTTTGCACCTCCGAAGGAGGCTATGATTAAAAATACCGTACTGACAAGAGATAGATTAATGCAACACTTAAAGATTTTGTCGTCACTATTGTTAATTTTGTCCCTAAATATGAGAGACAGTATAGGTGTTGCAAGAAAAAAGATAAGTCGATAAATATTTAGACCTTCACCGCCGGTTAATTCTTCATAAGTGTAAATATCTCCTATGTATTCGGTTGCCTCCAGTGCGTAAGGGACAAAACGTTCCATATAAGTGCCGACCACAACAGCCGCTGTAATCAATATTGTTGATTTTATACTCCATACCTTACTCAAAAGGAATGGAATAACAATGTACGTGAAAACATAGGGATGGAATGTTATTGCAAGCAACAAAACAATCGCTGCCTTCATCCATTTTTTCTCAATTGTTAAAGGTAATGCCCATATGCCGATTGCCATAGCTACAACCTGTTTTAGTGCCGCCATGGTGAAAAAATATAAAGTGGAACCAATGAAAAAGAATATACTCAGCATAAAGTCCTTAGAATATTTTCTATAAAAGGAAAGAAAAGATACAACAGCAATAAATGCCGAGATAGTTAAAAACCAAGCCTCATTATTTCCGAAAATAATCTTGATAAAAATTTGGTAAAGCTGGAATCCGGGGTTGGAACCAAGTTCAGTATTGATGTTTTTAATTGCTTCAAAAGTACCTTCAACATTCAGCAAGAAACTGGCGATATAAAGGGAGGTGTCATTAAATCTTGTTCTTAATCCCGAAAAAAGAATGAGTGTTGTTACCAAACCGACATAACAAAAAACTCCCAAAAAGTTAGAACTCTTTCTGTTTCTTTTTCTTATCTTTTTGCTTTGTACTACAACGGCATTCTGTTGGTAAATATAAGCCAAAATACTTGAGCCGAACAAAAGAAGAAAAACTTGTCCCATTTGGAAATATCCTAAATCTTTCTTTTAACAAAATACAGGAATGACAACAACCTGTCGTATAGTGAGAGTTTGCGGTCTTTAAGTTCTATTTCGTGAAATGAACCGAAAGATGCTTTATTTTCAAGAAGAAAAGTCTCTAAATGTTCAAAATCGCTGTCTTGCATAGTATTCGGATGATAACAGAAAGTAACGAGTTTGAAATTTAATTTTCGTACGACTCCGCTTTGTTGTGGGATATAGAAAAATTTACCTTTCTTATAAACATCACTTGCAATAGTATCGCTGATAATTCTAATATCAGTTTTTTCTTCAAGTGCTTTCAGTGTGTTATCATCGAAAGTATGAGCAGGTGCAACGAAAATTTTTGGCTTAACGTCGTTTTGACATAATAATTTGTAGCCTTTTTCAATTTTGGATGCTTGGATGCTGTATTCTTTACCTGCAAATTCGCTACGATTGTTGACGGGGTTTATTCCTGCATTTTCGCTGTCAAGAACATGATTATAACCATGTAATGCAGGTGTCCATCCTTCATTGATCAGCCTGTTGATATTTTGCCAATAATTGTTGTCGTAATCGAGCTCAATCAGTTTTTTGTCCTCGTTATATGGAATTATCGCAAATATGGGTTTGATGTCGTGTTTTTTTAGTGTTTCATACATCCGATTCCATTTGTCGATATTTCGATATTCAGACATATCATCAAGTCTCAAAATGTACATAATTACCCTTTTAATCTTCTTTTCAGTTTTAATGCTGTAAGTGCTAATTTGCCTATGGGGCTTTTAGCAACTAAGTAGTTTGCATAAGTAACTTTATTTTCCTTTTCGAAAGTTAATTTAAACTTTGCAATGCCGTTTGGCTCATCAAAGCTGTTAATTCCTCCAAAATCATAATAAAAAATTTCGTTAGCCTTACACCACAACATTTCTTTCCAATGGAGATTTTGATGTAATCGACTTAATGCTTGTTTATCATTTTCTTCATTTCTGAAATCAAATGCACATACCCAATTTCGAGCATTCGGAGCTTCAATAATAACAGCATTAAAGCCCACGATTTCACCATCTATTTTTGCCGTAACCAATATCAAATTCCCTGTGTCAAAAAGAAGTTTTGCAAGTTTTTCATTATATCTTTGCGAAATACCTTTATCTGAAAACATTTTTTCATAAATGTATACTGCAGTATCGTTAATTTGTTTGAATTGTTCAGGCGTGGTATTATTTTTATGGAAAATTTGAACTTCAGTATTTTCTCTTTCACTTCGTGATATGTAGCTACGTAAATGCTTACCGAAAGTTGCAAATAATTCTTCATCAGTCATATTCAAATTTTTAATTAGGGTATTTTGATGATTTAATAAAATAGAATTTTTTGGTGCAGGTGCATCAAGCGGTACACCATGCATAAATATCACATCAGTTTTCACAGTAGAAATATCTTCGTTTGATGCAAAATATGCATGAGTCAAGCGAATGCCGTGTTTTCTGTATGTTGTCAACATTTTTCAATACTTCCTTTTCGTCTTGTTCAGGTATATGTAAAACAGATTTCCCGGGATGAGCATCAATGCTGCATAAAATTTACGGTGAGCGTTTTTTATGGGATGTTTTATTCCCGCATATTTGCACTCCGCGATATAGTGGAGCATCTGATTTAAGATATATTTCGGCTCATTGGATACTTTGGAAGTTTCATTGCGGAAATGTGCAAAACCGTTTGCACAGGTTTGATATTGCTTAAACTTACCGAAAGTCATGCTGTCGGGGTTATAGTCAACAATGCATACAACCTCATCGCAAATAAGCATTTTATATTCTTGGTCGAGCAAAATATACTTGTAGGAGGCGGGATAAAACTTCTCTCCTTCAAATTCGGGGAAAGGATTAAGTTTAATTAAATCGCTTCTGTATACAAGTTTCTTGTCTCCCTTACCTCCGAGTTTGCCGAAAAACTCACGAAACTTACATTCTTTAATCCCTTTGGGCATAGGTGAGCCGATAATATTCCCGTCAGGATCAGCATTTTGGCATATCATACCCGCAATATCGTCACGTTTGTTTTCGTTCCAGAAAGTGATAATTTTCTCGACTGCACCATCCGCCATCCAGTCATCGGAATCTATAATTACATTTATTTCTGTATGCAATTTTTCATAAGCTGCATTTCGTGCCGTGTGCATACCGCCGTTTTCTTTGTAGTAGTATTCAATTTCAATCTTGTTTTCGGCAATCCAGGAGTCAACTAAAGATTTTGTGTTATCACTCGAGCCGTCGTCCATGATAAGCCATATAAAATCATTGTTCTCTTGACGGACAAGTGAATCATAAACCTGACCTAAACAATAATCTCGGTTATAGGTTGTTGTAATTACGGTTAATGTTTTCATTGAACACCTCAGATTACATTATGAATATATGTCTTCCAATCTTTTGATTTCATAGGCAAGACTGTAGTGTCGTTTATTAAAAGCAGTTTCAATAACGCTAAAATCGGGAGAATTTAATTTAAGTCCCGAATTGACCGCATCAATAAACTTCTCAATTTCAAGCGGTACGGCATTAACCAGACCGATATTCATATCAGCCTCATTTGTAAAAGTGTTTGATTTTACGACCGGTGTTCCTGCCGCTTGTGCCTCTAAAATAATTCCACCTAAGCCTTCAAATAATGAGGGAACGATGAGAATATCGAGAACGTGCATCCAGATATTTACGTCTTTTCTTATACCCGTCAATATGACATTGTCTGTTAATTTCAGTGCATTTATTTTTGCGACTATTTCTTCTCGGAGTTGTCCGTCACCGACAAATACAAGTTTTGTATTCGGATGTGATTTTAAATATTCGGCAAAAAAGTCAAGGGCAAAAGTGTGATTTTTCATTGAATCAAATCGCCCAACCATGCCGATAATCGTTGTGTTATGCAGATCAAATTCTGTTTTTATATGCTCCGTTTCTTCAACGGTTACATGTTCATATTTGTCCAAATCAATCGCATTGGGCATAACCTCAAATTCAGAATTGCCGAACAAATATTCCCCCGACATTTTGGAGATAGCCAAGCGTTTTGTGGAGAACAAGGCAATAAGAGAACGCCCTAAAATAAGTGCGATTTTGTTCTTGAATGACGGATTTTTACTTCCCGTTGTCCGTGCATGGGCAATACGAATTTTTATTCCCGCGAAGAATGCAGCAAGACAGACAAGTCCGCAGTGAAAGGATGTGTGTGCATGTACCGCATCATAATTTCCTTCCTTGAGCACTCGTTTTATATCGGAAAAATTTCCGAAACTGCCGCGTTCTCTCGGTGGTTTGATTTTAATAATTTTTCCGCCGATTGAAAGAATTTCATCTTCAAAATATTGCTTGTCTTCCTGCATGGTTAAAAAATCGAAATTTATTTTTTCCTTGTCAATTTTTCGATATACATCCATCATTCGGCTTTCCGCACCGCCCATATTAAGACTTGCGAAAACCTGCAATACTTTAATCTGTTTTTTCATTACGGTCTACTCCATAATAATCTTATTATATAATACCACACTATAATAAAACTGTCAAGCGAAAAAGATATGTTATGCTTGCAATTTGTTAACCGTTATGATATAATTTGAGTGGTGTTTGCGTATGAAAAAATTTAAGACAGCTTTAATAATTATTCTTGCGATTGCTCTTGTAATTGCAATTCTTTTGCTTTTCGGCGGACGAAAGAAAAAAGAAGTCGTTATTAACGGATATGCTATGGGCTCTGTCACCACATTCAAGTATTTTGAAGATAAAGCGTTTGATTTATCGGCAGCAAATGAACTTGAAAATCTTATCTCCAACAAAATTGATAACTCAGAAATATCAAGATTAAATGAAAATCTTACCGCAGAACTTTCGGATATTACAAAAGAAATACTTGAATATTCGCTTAAAGTTGCCAAAAAAAGTGATGGTGCGTTTGACATAACGCTCGGGAAATTAACTGATATTTGGGAAAGTTCGGCTCTTGAAAACATCGTCCCGTCTGAGAATATTCTCAAATCTTTGCTTAAAGATACAGGCTATAAGAAGCTGAAAATTAAGAAAAATACTGCTACGATTGAAGACGGAATGAAGATAGATCTGGGTGCTGTCGGCAAAGGTGCCGCCTGCGATGTTATCATTAACGCTGCTCGTGAAAACGGTATAAATGCGGGAATAGTTACCGTTGGCGGTTCTGTCGGTGCTTTTGGTAAAAATCCCAACAACAATAAGGGCTGGACTATCGGTATTCGCAATCCCGATATGGAAATTGATGATCAGACGCTTATGAATATTCTTATCAAAGACGGTTTTGTTTCCACTTCGGGCAATTATGAGAAATATTACGAAATTGACGGTGTAAAATTTCATCATATCCTTGATCCGGATACCGGTTTTCCGTCAGATTCGGGACTTAAACAAGTAACCGTTATTTGTGATAACGGTGGGTTGAGTGATGCTCTTTCAACTGCTTGTTTCATTCTGGGATATGAAAAAAGCAAGGAATTATTAGATTATTATGACGCCGGTGGAATATTTGTTACCGAGAGTGATAAGATTTTCATCATAGGCGAAGATTTTGAAGTATTGGATAAATGAAACGCAAGGATTTTGTAATTATTGCCGTCTTGATTTTGGCGGCACTTGTGCTTTTAGGTATAAACAAAACTCGCAAGGAAGCAGTCTTTTGCGAAATTTTGGAATACGGAGAAATAGTTAAAACTTATGATTTATCAGCACTCTTGGATGATGAGATTATCGTTGTAAATGATGTCGAAATATTGATTTCACGAAACGGTTGTTGTGTAAACAAATCTGACTGTCCCGACAAAATATGCGTTAATTCCGGCAAAATTTCCCGTGCGGGAGAGTTTATTTATTGTGCCCCAAACGGCGTGCTTGTTCGATTAAGCGGAGAAAGCGAGGCGGATGCTGTTGCGTATTAAGGATAGCACCAAAACGGTTGCAGTAGGTGGCATACTCTCCGCCGTCGCAATAGTTTTGTCGTATCTTGAAAGTCTTATCCCACCGCTTGCGTTCTTGCCCGTAGGTGCAAAATTAGGGCTTTCAAATATTTCTCTGTTGTTTTCGGCTCAGACTTTTGGTTTTCCTTTAACTCTTGCGATTTGTATCATAAAATCCGGTTTCGTGTTTTTGATTCGGGGAGCAAGTGCAGGATTTATAAGCCTTTGCGGTGGACTGATTGCGACAATAATTATGGTATTATTGAGCAAAATCGCTGATAAAAAAGATATTTCCGTAATCGGTATATCGGTCGTTGCCGCCGTCGGTCATAATTTCGGTCAATATATCGCCGCATCCGTTCTGGCAGGCTCCAATCTTTTTATTGCTTACGCTCCCGCTTTAATCATTTATGGTGTAATATTCGGCATCATTACCGGAATAATTGCAAAGGTTATAATCCCAAAAATAAAGCCGCTTGTAAAATGACAAGCGGTCTGAATTTTGTTTATTTTCTGTGTTCGGACTTCATTCGCTGCTCTTTGTTAAGAATGGCTTTTCTCATACGAAGTGATTTCGGTGTAACTTCAAGAAGTTCGTCATCTTTGATAAATTCCATACATTGTTCGAGAGATAAAACTGAGTGGGGAACGAGACGAAGAGCTTCATCCGAGCCGCTTGCACGCATATTTGTCATCTGCTTTTTTCTGCATATGTTACAGATTACATCCTCGTTCTTACTGCATTCGCCGACAATCATACCTTCGTACACTTCAACACCTGCACCGATGAACAGACGACCTCTGTCCTGAGCATTGAATAAACCATAAGCGGTACTTTCGCCGGTTTCAAATGATACGATTGAGCCACGCTCACGAGTGATAATATCTCCCTTAAATGGCTCATAACCTGCAAAAAGGTTGTTCATGATACCTAATCCGCAGGTATCAGTCAGAAATTCATTTCGGTATCCTATAAGTCCGCGAGCGGGAATCTTAAACTCCAAGTGAGTTGCTCCTCCCTCCCGGGTTGACATATCTTCAAGTTCACCTTTGCGTGAACCGATTTTTTCCATAACGGCACCGACATATTCCTGAGGAACTTCAACTATAAGCAATTCCATCGGTTCAAGTTTTACAGCGTCTTCATATTTATAAATTACATTCGGGCGACTTACCTGAAATTCATAGTTTTCACGACGCATGGTTTCAATAAGAATTGATAAATGCAATTCACCTCTGCCGCTTACTTTGAACACTTTTGTATCGTCGGTTTCTTCAACTCTCATTGAAACGTTTGTTTCAACTTCTTTAAAAAGTCTGTCGCGAATATTTCTTGACGTAACATATTTCCCCTCACGACCTGCAAACGGAGAATCGTTTACTATAAAATTCATGGAAAGTGTCGGTTCATCAATTTTAATAAAAGGAAGTGGCTCAACGCAGTTTGGATCGCAGACGGTTTCTCCGATATTTAAGTCGGAAATGCCCGATACGCAGATTATGTCTCCCATGCTTGCACTTTCAACCTCAACTCTGTGTAAGCCTTCAAACTGATAAAGACGAGAGATTTTAACGTTTTGAGTGGTGCCGTCTGTTTTGCATAATACAACGGATTGTCCGTGTTTAATGGTTCCTCGTTCCACTCTGCCGATGCCGATACGACCTACATAGTCATCATAGTCAAGAGAAGAGAAACGAACTTGTGTCGGTCCGTTAATATCTCCCTTCGGGGCAGCAATATTTTCAACGATTGCATCAAGCAGAGGACGCATATCTCCGCATCTTGTATTTTCATCAAGAGAAGCATAGCCTTCACGAGCAGAAGCGTATACAACAGGGAATTCAAGTTGGTCATCGTCTGCACCAAGTTCAATAAATAAATCAAGAACTTCGTCAATTACTTCCAATGGTCGAGCATTGGGACGGTCAATCTTGTTGATAACTACAATAGCTTTTTTCCCCAATGCCAATGCTTTTGACAATACAAATCTCGTTTGAGGCATACAGCCTTCAAATGCATCAACTAAAAGTAATACTCCGTCAACCATCATCATAATACGCTCAACCTCACCGCCGAAATCAGCGTGACCGGGAGTGTCAATGATGTTGATTTTTATACCGTTGTAGTTTACGGATGTATTCTTTGAAAGGATGGTTATGCCTCTTTCTCTTTCAAGGTCACCGGAGTCCATAACTCTGTCTTCAACCTGTTCATGTGCACGGAAAGTACCGCCCTGTTTTAATAACTCATCAACAAGGGTTGTCTTGCCGTGGTCAACGTGTGCGATTATTGCAACGTTTCTGATATCTTCTCTGATATTCATAAATTTATCACCAATATCACATTATAACAAATGTAAGTTTTACTGTCAATAGCTTTTCTTGAAAAAAGTGCTTGACATTTTGATGTGGTTTATAGTATAATATGCTATTGTAGGGTGTAATTGCACAACCCGTTTTCCCATAAACAAGCAAGGGGGGTTACTCAATGAAAAGAACATATCAGCCCAAGAAGCGTCAGCGTATGAGAGAACACGGTTTTCGTAAGAGAATGGCTGATCGTAGCGGTCGCAAGATTCTTGCTCGTCGCAGAGCAAAGGGCAGAAAGCAGCTCTCATACTAATGTCTGACTTTAAGAGTCTGACAAGAAATGGCGAGTTTCGAAGAGTATATGCTAAGGGGAAATCTTTCGGTGACAGAGCTTTAGTGATTTATGTTTTTAAGAATCGCCAAAATAGTCTCCGTTTAGGGATTTCCACCGGCAAAAAACTCGGGAATGCAGTCGTCAGAAACAGAGCACGAAGAATTATTAAAGAGGCTTTTCGTCAACTTGCTCCGGGTCTTGCAAAGAATTATGATTATGTAATTGTTGCAAAATCAGGCATTTTGAATTTGAAGAGTACGGATGTTTATAATATCCTTCAAAGTCGTCTTGAAGGTACGCAATATATGCTCAACGGAGGATAAAAAATGATTAAGCATCTTTTTATCCGTCTTGTTCTATTTTATCAACGCAGAATTTCTCCGTTATTTCCGCCGATGTGTCGGTATTATCCGACTTGTTCCAATTATGTATTACAGGCTATTGAAATACATGGATTTGCGAAAGGTCTGCTTTTGGGAATATTGCGAATTTTAAGATGCAATCAACTCTTTAAGGGTGGTTACGATCCCGTTCCGCCAAAAAAACAGCCAAAGAAATAGATTGTTTTTCAGGGAGTTGAATTTTTGTAGTCTTACATGTAAGATTACATATCATTAAAACTATTTGGAGCACCTAATGTCCGCATTATATGATATTTTGTCAATCCCATTTGGTTGGGTATTAGCATTTTTTTATGAGATTTCAAACAGCTATTTGTTGTCACTTTTCTTGTTGACTCTCATAGTCCGTTTAATTCTCCTGCCCTCATCGATTAAACAGCAAAAATCTTCTGCCGGTCAGCTTCGCATGCAAGCAAAAGTTAACAAGATACGTGAGAAATATGCAGGCAATCAGCAGAAAATCAATGAAGCTACTCAAGAGCTGTATCAAAAGGAAGGCTTTAATCCGATGTCAGCGGGTTGTCTGCCTATGTTAATTCAGTTCCCGATTATTATCGGTCTTTTTGGTGTTATTTATAAGCCGATGTCACTTGTTCTTCGTATCAGCGAAGAAATTATCGACAAATTGTGGGATGTTGTTGTAAACACTCCTTCCATTGCCGATACAATTACAAATATTGAAAATGTCGCACGTCAGCGTGAGATATATATTTTGCAGCACTTTGATACAATCGTATCTTCTGTCCCCGAGGCAACAAAATACACTGAAGAAATTCACACATTTATTGACGGTTATAAGTTTTTCGGAATTAATTTGGCAGCCATTCCGTCATTTAAGAAACCGGATATTTTGTGGGTAATTCCTGCATTGGTGCTCGTTACCTCTCTTCTTACCAGTGTATTTATGATGATCAAACAGAACAAGGCAAACAGCGATGCACAGAGTAAAATGTCACAGGGTTTTATGATGCTTATGTCGCCGGCTATGTCTGTTTATTTCTCATTTATATTGCCGGCGGGTGTCGGTATTTACTGGTGTATGTCCAACGTTATTTCCTTTGTTCAGACTGTTATTTTGTCATATACCCATAATCCGAAAAAGATGGTAGCTCAGTTAATGATTGACGAAACCGTCGAACAGCGTTCAAAAGAGGAAAATACGAAGAAAATCAAAAAGATGCAAGACGGGAAAATCAGGAATTCGTAAGCAGCACAATTTGGAATTTAAGATTTCCCCAAAACACTAAATCCACTTGGAGAAAAATTTAATGATTAAAGAAGCATTTGGAACGGGTGCTACTCTTGAAGAAGCAAAGGAAAGAGCTATTAAAGCTCTCAATGCTCCCGAAGATGCACTCGTGCAGTTTGAAGTTGTCGAACGCGAAAAGAAAAAATTGTTCGGTATCTTTGGCGGCAGTGAGGCACGTATTCGTGCATACTATGAAGCAGCCGACGAGAAATCCGAAACACCTGTGAAAGAAGAAAAATCTATCACCGCGAAAAAAGAAAAGAAAGAAAAAGCACAAAAACCAGTTTCAGAAAAGAAAGAAAAGAAAGAAAAGATCGAAAAGCCTGCTCCCGAGAAAAAGGAAAAGAAAGAGAAAGTCGAAAAATCTGCTCCCGAAAAGAAGGAGAAGAAGGAAAAGGCTGAAAAACCTGCGAAGGTTGAACCTGAAAATGTCGGTAAGGTCGATACAAGCGATGAAGTTATTGATTATTTAACCGATTTAATCCGTGCAATGCAGGTCGGCGAAGTTATTGTTACCGGCTATACGGATGCTTCCAATACTCGTCATTATTCCATCAACAGTGACAGCGAAGAAGTTTGCGGTATTCTTATCGGACATCGCGGTGGAACTCTCGATGCTTTCCAACATCTTGCTCGTTTAGTTTCCAATAAGGCAGGCAAGAACTATGCCCGCGTTACAATCAATGTTGGCGATTATCGTGAAAAGAGAACTGAGAATCTTCGTGCTCTTGCAGCAAGAAATGCAAGAATCGTTCTTAAAAATGGCAGAAACTTTGTTTTAGAGCCGATGAATCCCTATGAGCGTCGTATTATCCATACCGCAATCGGCGAAATTGAGGGTGTTTCTTCTCATTCCGTAGGTGGTGGTGACGGACGCCGAGTTGTTATTACTCCTGATGGCGAAAGTGAAAAAAAGCCTGCTCCGAAGAAGGCAAAGAAATCAAAAACACAGAAAAACGTAAGCAAAGCTGATGTTGAAAACACTGCTCTTTACGGAAAAATCGGTGGTTCGGGAAATTCGGAAAAAGAAAAGCCTGCCGAAAAACCTGTTGAGCACACTCCCAAAGCTCCACAGACGGAAGCAGTGACTTCCACAGCCCTTTACGGCAAAATTACTCCTAAAAAATAAAGAATATCCGCAGACGAAAGCCTGCGGATATTTTGTTTTGCTAACCGATGTTGTTGTAACTCTGATTCATGGCATTGATAGCCTTGAAATATTTCGAGGCGTAAACAAATGGACCAACGATGATCAAAACACCGAGAATATTCCAACACCAGAAATCCTTTGCACTGAGTTTTACTGCGGAATTTCTGCGAGCAAGTTCTGCTCCGATACGATTGGCAATTCTGTGTTGCCATACGAGCATCACTATTCCGAAAGAGGGAAGTGTAAGCAAAAGAGCGGGAATAAAGCCCATGGTTTTTTTATTGTCATGGGGAGTGCAAACAGTGTTGACATCCTTGACCGTTTTGTGATAAATAACAAGACCGTAGATGCCCAATGTGATAATAGAGAGAAAGAAAACTTTAATGAATTTGTAGTCAGTGCGAAGCTTTACTGCAGGAGGATTGCTTTCCGGAGCAAGCTCTTCTTGCGGAATGTGAACTTCGGGAACATAGCCGACAACCTCCTGACCTTCTGTGTTAATTTCAGTTCTATCAATTTCTGCCGGAACTGAAGGTTCAGGGGGCTGATAAACGGGAGCTTTTGTGTATACGGGAGCACGATCGAGCAGCGGGGGTACGGTAGATGTTCCGCAGAAGGGACATTTTCTTTGATTTTCGAGTATTTGTTTGTTGCAATTCGGACAATTCATAAAAACACCTCACATATATTTCTTACCAAATTATACACAAATTTTAACAATATGTCAAGTATTTTCAACGAAAGAATATAATTTTTCTCCTACGCAATTTTTACTTGCATAATTTATAAAAGTATGATATAATTAGCGTGTATTATTAAAGAATGGGAAAATATTATGAAATTTGCAGTCGTGTTGTTTGACGGTATGTCGGACTATCCCGTCCCGATGTTTGACGGGAAAACGCCGATGATGCTTGCAAACAAGCCGAATTTAGATAAAATGGCTCGTTATGGTGTTGCCGGCTTGGTTAAGACGGTGCCTGACGGATTTAAGCCCGGAAGTGATGTTGCCAATTTAGGTGTATTGGGATACGATGTTCGTACCTGCTATACAGGTCGTTCTCCTCTTGAAGCGGCAAGTATCGGAATAGACCTTAAAGATACGGATGTTACTCTCCGCTGTAATTTAGTTACGTTAAGCGAAGAAGCGGAATATTCTGAAAAGACCATGATTGACTATTCCGCAGGTGATATTTCGAGTGCTGAAGCCGCAGAGATAATAAAGACCGTTCAGGAACATTTCGGGAATGACATTTTTACATTTTATGCCGGAGTGTCCTATCGCCATTGTCTTGTCTGGAATAACGGAACTATTGAGCTTGGCAATATGACACCTCCGCATGATATTGCAAATCGTGTCATCGGTGAATATTTAAGCACAGCAGATATGGCAACCGAGCTTATCAGGATGATGCGTGAAAGTTATGAGCTTTTGAAAGACCATCCCGTGAATGTTAAGAGAATAAGCGAGGGGAAACGTCCCGCAAATTCAATCTGGCTTTGGGGAGAAGGAACGAAACCTCGTCTTGAACTTTTCAAAGATTTATATGCTCTTGACGGAAGCATTATTTCCGCAGTTGACCTTCTCCGTGGCATTGGAAAATGTGCCGGAATGTCAGCACCTGAAGTAGAGGGTGCAACTGGATATTTGGATACGAACTTTACGGGAAAATATCAAGCAGCCGTTGATGAGCTTAAGTCAGGTAAAGATTTTGTTTATATCCACGTTGAAGCACCCGACGAGTGTGGTCACAGAAATGAGCCTGAAAACAAGGTCAGAGCCATTGAGCTTATCGACGAACTGATTTTAGGTCCGCTTATTGCCGAACTTGAAAAATTTGATGACTATGCCATAATGGCATTGCCGGATCATCCGACACCGATTGTTACTCAGACTCATGCTCCCGATCCAGTTCCCTTTGCAATTTATCGCAAGGGTGACAATAGTCAGGGTATTGATACACTAAACGAAGAAACAGCGAAACAGACCGGAATTTTTTATGAAAGCGGTCGAGAGCTGTTTAACAGATTTATCAAAAAATAGGAAATGACAAAAGGAGATTTTACTATGAGATACTGTCCTGCTTGTAATGCACTTTGTTCGGATAACAGCACCCACTGTGACGAATGCGGTGCACAATTGTTTGATAAGGTTGTAAAGAAGATTCCTTGTGAGACTTGCGGCACATTAAATGATGAAACAGCCGCATATTGCAGCAAATGCAGAACGGCACTTCATTCCGCAGTTGATTCGAAAAAGACCTGCCCGAAGTGTAAAAGACTGAATCCCGCAGATGCAATGTTCTGTAATTATTGTGGTTTCAATATGAGTCCCACAGCCCCGAAGAACCCCCGTTCAGCTGTTGTTCAGAAACATAAATTATCAGAATCTTCCATAAGCAACGACCCGAAATTAAAGAGCATCAAAAAAGAGAAAAACCTTTCGAAAGAAGCTCTTGTTCGCCTTATCGGTATTGCTGCCGCAGTTGTTATTCTTTTGATATTATGCATCGGTATTGGTGTAAGTTCGTCGAAAAAGAAATATAATTTCGTCGATAAGAAGCTGACTGAGGCTGTTGAAGTTTTGGAAAAGAAAGAAAAAGAATACAAAGTTTATTATATCCCCACAGATACTTATGATATTAACGGTATACCCGTTGTTTCATATTTTCAAGCAGTAAAAGACGGTGTCACAGAAAAGGATAAGTACAACAAAAAAGCTGAGCTTATTGAGCTTTTCTGTTTTGCTCCTTATGTTGAAATTACAACTATCGAGAAATATGGAGATGAAACATCAGGGACAAAACTTGTCCTCACTTTAAAGAATAACAATCCGAATAATGTTATGCTTTCAAATGTTGAATTTAATGTTTCAACGGTTGATGAAAAGGGAGAGCAAGTTACTCCTGCCGTTAAGACTACATCTGTCGTATACTGTGATGTCGGAAACACCGCACAGATTTTAGCGGATTATCAATCCGGAGGTACAGTTGCAAAAATCAGTGACATGGTACTCTTATTCAGTGACGGCAGTAAACAGATACTCACAAATTCGATGACGTCAAAGATAGCCGATATGGGAACAAATATTGATGCTATACCCGTATTGGTTACAAATCCCGAAGGTGAAACTGAGATTTCCACCGCAAATAACATGGACGGTGATTCTTGTGTTGCAGGTGCTGCGAGCTTTATCGGTATTGTAAAAACCAAGAGTGGCAGTGGATTGAACCACAGAACAGGATCAAATACATCTTCAAATTTCCTTGCTACCATTCCCAATGACACAAAACTTGCTTTTGATAAGATTGAAAACGGTTTCGGTCATTGCACATATAACGGCATTGAAGGTTGGGTAAGTCTTGACTATGTTGAATGTTTCTATATTGCAAATGCAGCCGTGAATGTTTTTGCTGAGGCAAATAATACTTCAGCTGCTGTCGGTTCACTTGCCGCAGGTACGGTTGTATACTTCAAATATGTCAGTGGTAATTATGCAAATATAGGAAACGGCTTTGTTGAAATTGCACTTCTGACAAGCAAATATTAAGTTATGAAAAGAACATTTAATCTGAACAGCGGTTGGATATATTTTGAAACATCTGCTTTAATACCAGCGGAGAAATTGCAAAAAGGTGAGAAAGTTCAACTTCCTCATGTTGTTGATTATTTCGGTCAACCTTGGTTTTCTTGTATATATCAAAAAGAAATTCCCATTCCTACGGCTTTGCGTCAGCGTGAAATGTGGCTTGAGTTTGAGGGTGTTGCGGGCAAAGCAGACGTTTATATCGGTCAGGAGCTTTGTCATTCTCACAGAGGAAGTTTTACTTCATTTCGTTGCAATATCACCCCGTTTATTGAATGTGATACAGTTGCACTTGTGAGTGTTGTGGTTTCTGCTGATGAAAGTGAAAGTCATGATGTTTTCTTTTCTGCAGGAATTTACGGGAAAGTAAGCTTGCATATTGCGGATAAATCGAGATTTTCTTTTAAGGATTTCGGTTCAGACGGCATTTATATTGACACTCGAATTCACGAAGGCTTTGGTCTTTTGTCAGTTGAAGCACTTATCGACAGTCCTATTAACTATGATGTTTTGACTTATGAGGTCCGTGATTTGGATGAAAATGTTGTTGCGATGGTCAAAACTCATCCGAGAGCCGCAAGAGCCAATATTACAGTTGGTGATGTCAAGGCTTGGAGCGTTGAAAATCCGTATCTTTACACGCTTACATGTACTTTGGTACGTGACGGAAAGATGCTTGACGCATCTCAGATTAAGTTTGGATTTACACATTTTTCGACTGAAAAAAGCGAGTTCAGATTAAATGGAGAGCCTATAAAATTAAACGGCTTTGGTGTGGACAGAAACCGACCGGAGCTTGGTTATGTTGACGATAACAGCTTGAATTATACCGATATTTGCAGAGTAAAAGAGCTTGGTGCAAATTTTGTATGGTTACATCAGAATCATAGCGATGAATATTATACTTATCTTGACGAACTCGGACTCTTGTCAGGTATAAATATTGATGAGCGTATCACAGCTGATATGACCGATGACGAGTTTGAGTTGATGAAAACTCGTGTAAGTGAGATTGTTCGTCAGACATATAATCATCCTTCTGTTGTTTTGATAAAACTCGGTAATATCCAAAAGGGAAATGACGGGGAACTTCTCGTTGAACGAGCCAACGAGCTTTACGAATGCATAAGAGAATTTGATAAAAAACGCTGTTTGTTTTTCGGCGGCGATATAAGTGACGAGACTACTTCCGATATTATTTTTGTTGAGAAAGATAGTGATTTTGCATTCGTTGATGATATTTCGGGACAACTTTCAGAGCATAAGGATGCCGATAAACCGGTATTCTTAACTTTTGGTATGCCCGCTTTATCGAAGCATTGTGAAATGTTTACCCGCGGAGATATGAGTCTTGAGTATCGTGAACAGTTCTTTGAGCAGGTTTTCGATATGCTCAAAGACAAGCCTTTTGTCAGTGCCGTTGCGGTTGAAAGTCTTAATGAATACAAGACCGGTTCAGTGGATAATTACGAGCGGATAAATCACTGTGGACTTATAAATACTGAATCTGAACTTGCTGATGTTGCGTTTATATGCAAGAGAAATTTCAGCGATGATGATTTTGTTCATATTTGTAGTATTGACTTTTCACGTCGTGAGCCGGTTTTGAAGATATATTCAAGCCGTGACGAGATACAAGTTATTCTTAATGACAAAGAAAACAAGCCTATCAAAAAGACATCAGCTAACGGTGTATTTGTGTTTGAAGGCTTGAAGATTAGGGAAAAAACCAAAATAACGGTGATTTAACAAATGAACGAAACATTTGATTTTATCATTTACATAGTTCAAATGGCAGGTGTTGCTGCATTTGCAATTTACGGTGCAACTGTTGGATTTAAGGCAAGTCTGGATCCGTTTGGTGTCTGTGTCTTGGGTGTGATTAACGCATTGGGTGGAGGCATATGCCGTGATCTGGTGTTGGGAATATTTCCTCCCATTGCATTTACACGTTATGACTATGCGATTACATCTATTGTGTTTTCGCTGCTGACATTTGTATACTCATATTTCAGAAAAAACTTTTCTAAGAGCCAGGAAGTAAGAGATAAGATTCTTGATGTTATCGATGCCTTCGGTCTGGGATTTTTTGTTATTGCCGGTGTTGAAACGGCAGTTTGGAAATATGGGCATGATAATGGTTATCTGGCTGTCTCATGTGCAGTGCTCACTGTTGTCGGTGGCGGAATACTCCGCGATGTGTTGGTGCGTCGTGTTCCGACAGTTCTCTATAAACATTTTTATGCAATTCCCGCATTATTGGGCGGAATCCTTTATTTTGAACTTTCCAAGAGAACATTCGTAAATTCTTATGTTTCTATTGTTGTTACAGTTGTTTTCGTTGTTGTTATCAGAGTCATGGCGATGTTCTTAAAAATTAACTTACCCCAAGCGAAAGGCGAAAAGATTGAATGAGACAATGGTTTACTCTCGATAATGCCGGTAAGATTTTTCCGGGACAAAACAGCCGGAAGTGGTCAAATGCTTTTCGTCTTAAATTGTCTACGGATAAACCGGTAAACCCCAAAATTTTAGAACAGGCATTGAAGAATATTATGCCTCGTTTTCCGTGTTTTGATGTTAAGTTGAGATACGGTTTGTTTTGGTATTATTTAGAGAAAAACCCGAAAGATGCTCCTCCCGTGATGCCGGATGTCAACAATATCTGCTATCGCTTTAAGTACAGCGAAAATGATGGTTTTTTGTTCAGAGTATTTTATTACGAGAATGATATTTCCGTAGAATTTTTTCATGCAATAACAGATGGGCAGGGATGTACAATGTTTGCCTGTACTTTGGTTGCGGAGTATATCCGGCTTCGTGATAATGTTGATATCCCGTCTGGAGGTTTTGTACTTGATATAAAACAGAAAGCAACCGAATCGGAACTTCGTGATCCGTTTAAATATTATTGTGATTCGAAAGTTAAAGCTCAGCGTTCAAGCCTTAATGTGTATCATAGAAAAACCAAGAAACTGCCGATGCACACGGCAAGAAGCATTACCGGATTTTTGGAAGTAGATAAGGTTCTTGAGCTTACTCGTGCATTGGGAGTAACGATTACGGAATATATGTCGGCAATGCTTGTGTATATTCATTATCGTATTCAACTTCGAGAGGAGCGGAAACAAAGACCTATCAGTGTTCAGATTCCGGTAAATCTGAGAAGAACATACGATTCGGATACTTTGCGTAATTTTTCAATGACATATCAATACCGTATGGATCCGAATTTAGGAGAATGGACATTTGAGGAGATATTGTCGCAGTTATCGTTATATCTCCGCTATATAAATAATGAAAAACAATTAAATTCAATGATGCGTGCAAATATTGCTCTTGAGAGAAATCCAATTATGAGAGTAATGCCGTTGTTTATAAAACGTGCGGGAATGTATATTGCATTTGCTTTTACTGGAGAAAAAAGCACGACAACCCTTTTTTCGAATTTGGGCAGACTTGCTATTCCCGACGAACTTAAACAGTATATAACCAAAGCAGTATTATTTACCGGTCCCGGAATATTAAACGGTGCTCGTGTTGCTGCAATTTCTCATGGCAAAGATTTAGCGATAACTTTTGTAAACTGCTATGTCGACAGAACTATCGAAAGAGATTTTTTCCGCGAACTTGTTTCTCGAGGCTTACATGTCAGAATTGAATCCAATATGGAATGATTTTGTAGTTATTCTTTTAATTTAAGTTTGAAGTAAGGAGCTATTATGTCCTATTGCGTCAATTGCGGAGTTGAGTTAGCAAAGTCCGCACAAAAATGTGTCTTGTGCAGTTGTCCGGTAGTCAATCCGATGTTGCCGCAAGATGCACAGGAAGACGAAGTGAAGCCGTTTCCGGATTTGATTGTAATTCCGAAAACTGCTAGGAAGAGGTATACCGCATTGATAATAACATTTTTGTTGTGTATCCCGAATATTATCTGCGGACTCACAAACATCTTCCTGCCTGAAACCGGAATATGGTCGGTTTATGTGATATTGACTTCATTTTTAGGCTGGTCGATGTTTATCTTGCCTTTCTTAATCAAAAAAAAGAAACCATATATTTTGCTTGCAGTCAATACAGTGTACTTGTTGGTTTATTTGTATGTGCTGTTTGCGATAAATCTGCCTGACGGATCGAAATGGTTTTTGAGGTTAGCATTACCGTTGGTGCTTTTGCTTTCGGCAATGGTTCTGTTTATGATAATATGGCTTCGTCGGAAACAACGCTCCGACTTCGCGATAACAATAGCAGTGCTGACCGAAATTTCGATTTATTGTATTATATTCGATATACTGATTCATGTATTTTACGTCATTGACTCGCGAGTATATTTTTCATTTATTGTGGCTGCGTCGAATCTTGTCATTACGGTAATGATGATATTTGCATTGAAGAATAAGAGATTTGGCAACTGGTTACGTCGTAAATTTTTCGTATAGGAGGATGAGCATGAGAAAAGTCACTGCAATTATCTTGGTTTTTGCTATGGTTATCTTGGCTGTCGGAATGATTGCCGGTGCCGAAGAAACATATTCGGTGGGCATCTATGTGCCACAGCAACAGATGTATGTACGCACAGGACCAAGTCAGAACTATTCACATCAGGATATTATTGAACCAGACACGAAAGTTAATGTAAGTGTTATTAACGGTGTATGGGGTTGGGGTACATATGGTGACGGTAAGGACGGTTGGGTAATGCTCACCTATATGAATAAGGAAGGTGAAAGTTCCACTACCGAAAGACCTGCCGAAACAACAACTCAAGCTTCCGACGGATACAAAACCGGTAAATATTGCGTAAGCGATACGGAGCTGAATGTTCGTGTTTCTCCTAATTCGACAATTCTCGGTGAAATTAAAAATGGTGATATTGTTGAAGTCCTTGAGGTTTCGGGAATTTGGGGAAGAATAGTCTGGCAAAACGGCTTTGGCTGGATATATTTGCCGCTTTGTGAATATATTGACGGCAGCGAAGAAACCACCACCGAAGCGGAAACAACAGAGACCGAAACAACTACCGGCACAGAAACTACAACAGAGTCAGAAACAACAACCGAGCCTGTTGCAACAACTGTCCCGGAAGAATCCACTACCGATGGGAATAACAATGAAAATACCGATGATTATGTAACCGGTCTTTATGAAGTTGATGTTCCTGAACTTTATTTCAGGGCATTGCCTGAGGCTGACGGAGAAATAATCGGTATCACTACCGCAGGCACTCAGATGAATGTTGTTGCAATAAGCGGTGAGTGGGGAAGATGTGCAATTGATGGCAAAGACGGTTGGTTGATGCTTAAATATACAAAGCTTATTGATGCTCGAGAGTATAAATACTTTTTTGCATCTATAAACAAGACGACACTTGATGGTGCAGTTGAAGTTGATTTTACAAAACTTGCCGATAAAGGTATTTCCGGAATTATTTTTTATCTCGGTTTTGACAACGGATTAATAACATTTGATCCTCATTTTGATGCCTTTTATTACGGAGCTCGTGATGCTGGATTAAAAGTCGGTGCTATTTTTGAATGTGACACCGCAGTCCCCGCTACAATCAAAGATACTGTTCAAAAGGTCAATGATTTTCTTCTGACGGGTGAATATATCTTTGAATTGCCCTTATTCTGTACGATAAGCGATACAGATTCTGCTACATTACTTGATGCTGCCAATACATTTTTTGACGGATTAAACGAAAATTATATAGCCGGATATAAGTGCAGCGAAGCAGATTACGAGAAAATAAAAAATCTTGAAAATGAACATATTTGGATTACTGATTGCGGGAATACCATTGATGAAGGTATTGCTTTTGCAGGATTTGAATATCTTGTTAATGCAGGAGATGACAGTGTAGGCATTGAACTTAACTTAAATATCACCAACAAGGATTACGATGCAGTACATTATTATAAAGAGTGGACTGTGAATGTCGCTCCGACTTGTGATACATTCGGAGAGGAAACCGCGGAATGTATAGTTTGCGGTCAGAAACGCACCAGAACTATCGCACCTTTGGGGCATACCGTTACCCAGTGGTGTGAGTCTTGTGATGACCCGAATTACAGAATAGCAAAATGTGATGTTTGTGATAAAATAGTAGAGAAAGAGCTTTGTGTAAAATCCGGTGATTCTCACGACCATTTCCCTGAAAGAGAAAAAACGCTTGCAAGCAAAATTACCTGCGGTGTGGGAAGATATGTTACCCGTTGCAGATATTGTGATATTGAAATGTATGAAAGCTATGATTTAGTCGGCGATCATGAAGCGGGACGGGTTGAAATTATTGAAGCTACCTGCACTCAGAACGGTAAAATTCTGACTCATTGCAAGAAATGTGATGTCATATTTGATACTGTCGAGATTGCTGCCACGGGACATGAAGTCGACGAGTGGAAGGTTGAGAAAGAACCTACCGAGACGGAGGATGGCACAAGAATCGGATTATGCAAAAAATGCAATAAGACCATTGTCGAGACTTTTAATGTCACATTGATTGGTGATGTAAACCTTGACGGCAAAACAAAAATTACCGATGCAAGAGCAATCCTTCGTATTGCATTGGGACTTGACGAAATGCCGACAGGCACAGCTTTTTATAACGCAGATGTTAATAAAGACGGCAAAATTACACTTGCCGACGCTGCAAGAACTCTGCGTTTAGCCATGGGACTTGTCTAAAAGAGAGGTAAATATGAGCAAAAAAAACACTTTCTCAGTCTTAAAAGCTTTTGCAAAAGTACGTGGCGGCGTCAGGGTAAAGAATAATAAAAATACTGCAGATATGCCTGTTGAGCGTATACCAACGCCCAGACAAGTTGTATTGCCTATGGTTCAGCATATCGGTGTTCCGTGCAATCCGACGGTAGAAGTTGGAGACATTGTTGCAGTAGGACAGGTAGTCGGTGATACCGATTCGTTTGTATCTGCACCGATTCATGCCTCAATTTCAGGTAAAGTCATTGCAATTGGTGATGTAAAAATTGCCAACGGAAAGATAGTAAAGGCAGTTACGATTGAATCTGATGACCTAATGACACAATATGAAGGAATTAAACCTCCTCATGTTACCAATCGTGAAGATTTTTTGAAGGCTGTTCGTGAATCCGGCTTGGTTGGTTTAGGTGGTGCAGGCTTCCCGACACATGTGAAAATCGGTTTTGATCCATCAAAGAATGTTGATACGTTAGTTGTAAACGCTGCAGAATGTGAACCTTATATCACCGTTGACTATCGTGAATGTATGGAAAATTCATGGGATATCCTTTCGGGTATCCGTGTTCTTATTCATTATTTGGGATTTAAACAATGTATTATTGCAATTGAAGATAATAAACCCGATGCAATTGAAATGCTTTCACGAGTAGCCGCACAAAGTGGTGAAAATATTCGTGTTATGGCATTAAAATCAAAGTATCCGCAAGGTGCTGAAAAACTGATGGTATTGTCCACTACGGGCAGAGTAGTTCCTATAGGAAAGCTTCCCGTAGATGTCGGCTGTGTTGTTATGAATGTAGCTTCCGTTGCCTTTATTTCAAGATACTTAAAAACCGGTGTTCCGCTTGTTTCACGTAGTATTACCGTTGACGGCACGGCGATAAAAAACCCGAAAAACGTTCGTGTTCCCGTAGGTATCAGTGTTCGTGAAATAATAGAATTTTGCGGCGGATACACGAATTTGTCCAGGAATGCTACCGACAAGAACGGCAATCCCGTTGATGTTAAGCCGTATAAGCTGATAACGGGCGGTCCGATGATGGGTACTGCACTGGTAACAGACGAAGTTCCTATACTTAAAAGTAATAACGCAATTCTTGCATTTGCAAACAATAAGAGCAAAGTCAAGCCAACTCGTGACTGTATACATTGCGGTCGTTGTGCTGAAGCCTGTCCGATGAGTTTGTCTCCCTTGTTCATTATGAAAGCGGCTAAAGCTCGTGATGTGGAAATGATTAAAAAAAGCGGAATAGATGTTTGTATGGAATGCGGCAGCTGTGCTTATGCATGTCCGTCGGGACTTCCGCTTGTACAACACATGCGTTTGGCTAAACAGATATTAAGAGAGGAGAGATAAAACCATGGCTGATAATAATCTTATGACCGTAAGTGCATCGCCTCATGTTCGTGCTCACAGAACAACAACGGGCGTTATGCTTGATGTTATTCTTGCACTTAGCCCGTCTTTAGTTGCCGCTCTCTCTTTCTTCGGTATTCGTGCGTTATGGGTGGTGTTGGTCTGTGTCGGCACGGCAGTTTTATCTGAATTCATTACCCGTAAAATACTTAAAAGAAGTACAACAATCGGAGATTTGTCCGCAGTTGTAACCGGTCTTTTGCTTGCTTTTAATCTCCCTGTAACAATCCCGCTTTGGATGGCAGCTATAGGTTCCGTTGCCGCAATAGTTGTTGTAAAACAGTTATTTGGTGGTATCGGTCAAAATTTTGCAAATCCCGCAGTTGTCGGCAGAATTATTCTTCTTGTATCCTTCCCGTCTGCGATGTCGAATTTTACGACCACACGTATGGCAGATGTTGATGCGGTTACTACCGCGACCCCTTTGCAGGCACTAGCAAGTGGTGGCGAGATGCCCACTTTATTTGAAATGTTTATAGGTCAGCGAGCGGGAGCATTGGGGGAAACATGTATCGTTGCTCTTATTATCGGTGCTGTATACTTGTTTTTGCGTGGAGTAATTAAACCGACTATTCCGTTTGTTTTTGTTGGTACGGTTGCTCTTATTATGCTTGTTTACAGCCGTGGAGATTATGAATTTGTTCTTTATCACATTATGTCCGGCGGTCTGGTTTTAGGTGCAGTGTTTATGGCTACTGACTATACCACTTCACCGCTTACCACAAAAGGTAAAATCATTTTCGCAATCGGTTGCGGAGTAATTACTTGTGTAATTCGTCTTTGGGGATCACTTCCCGAAGGTGTTTCGTATTCAATTCTTATTATGAATATCTTAACTCCCCTGATTGATAAAATAACTGCAAACAAGCCGTTTGGAACGGTCAAAGAGATGGAATAAAGGAGAGAATTATGTCTAAAAAATCATCGGCAAAAGAAATAATTGTTCCGACAATAACATTATTTATCATCGCTTTGATTTCTGCCGTGTTGTTGGCAGGGCTTAATTCACTGACCGATCCGATTATATCCGAAAATAATTTGGCTGCGGAAAACGAATCTCGTCAGACGGTACTTCCTGCGGCGGTTAATTTTAAAGAAAAAACAACAGATGATGGCACAATATATTACGAAGGTGTTTTTTCAAGCGGTGAATTTGTTGGTATCGTTGTTACAACCAGGAGTAAATCTTACGGCGGAGAAATCAGTGTTATGACCGGTATTGATGAAAACGGTGTAGTTGCAGGAATAGTTATTCTTCAGATTGAGGATACTCCCGGTCTTGGTATGAAAGTGAAGGAAGATTATTTCTTAAATCAGTTTATTGGTGGTTCCGGATCATTCAAGGTAACAAAAAACGGTGTTTATGCTGCAGATGGCGATGCAAATATTGATGCAATTTCGAGTGCAACAATAACATCTGTGGCAGTTACAAATGCTGTTAATACTGCACTTGACATTTACAATTCTGCCGTATCTTTGGCAGAGCAAAATTTGTCGACCGAGCCGGATGCAAATGAAAATAGCCCGACAGAACCGAATATAACCGAAAACAATTTGACTGAAGAAGACAAAACTCGTCAAAAGGCACTTCCCTCTGCGGTTGCATTTAATGAAAAAACAACAGATGATGGTATGATATATCACGAAGGTGTTGGCTCAAACGGTGAAAATGTCGGTATGGTTTTTATAACCGAATGCAAATCATACCATGACACAGTTAAGGTTATGACCGGTATCGATAATAACGGTACGGTTACGGGAGTGGTTATTCTTGAGATAAATGATACTCCCGGTTATGGTATGAATGCTACGGAAGACTATTTCTTAAATCAGTTTATCGGTTGTTCTGATACATTTACGGTTACAAAAAACGGAATTTATGCCGAAGATGCTAACTCGGAAATTGATGCAATTTCAAGTGCCACAGTAACATCCGCAGCAGTTGTAAATGCTGTTAATGCTGCACTTGAATTTTACAAATCGTTGGCGTAAGGAGGGGATATAATGGCAAAACAGAAAAAATTGACTGAGGAATTTACCAAAGGTATAATCAAAGAAAATCCGGTTTTACGTTTGGTTTTGGGAACTTGTCCCACTCTTGCACTTACCACATCCGTAACAACGGCAATCGGTATGGGTATATCCGCAACACTGGTTTTAATATGCTCAAACATTGTTATTTCCGCATTGCGTAAAGTAATTTCCCCGAAGATAAGAATCCCTGCATATATCGTCATTATCGCATCATTTGTTACAATAGTTCAGATGGCAGTTAAAGCCTATGTTCCCGTACTTGACGAGGCATTGGGTGTTTTTCTTCCGCTTATTGTTGTAAACTGTATCATCTTAGGTCGTGCCGAAGCATTCGCAGGCAAAAATCCCGTTCTTGCATCTGCCGTTGACGGTCTTGGTATGGGTGTTGGTTTTACTGTTGCACTTATATTTATGGCAACAATTCGTGAAACCATCGGTGCAGGTTCTTTCCTTGCCGGTGCAGAAAGTCTTCTTGGTGCATTCGGAATTACCGGTTTTAACGGTTTCTCTTGGGCTGATAAGCTTGCAACAGTCGGATTGGAGCCAATGCTGATATTCATTCTTCCTGCCGGCGGTTTCTTTGTATTCGGTATATTGATTGCTCTTGCAAATAAAATTGCAGAAGGCAAAGGCAAAAAGCCTGCCGAACTTCATTCTTGCGAACATTGTTCTATGCGTGGAAATTGTCCGTCTTTTAGTCAAAAGGAGGATGAATCAAAATGAAATACTTTATCGCTCTGGTTTTGATGGGACTGTTGACATCCAACTATGTTTTGGCAAAATTCTTGGGGATTTGTCCGTTTTTGGGCGTATCAAAGAAATTAAACACGGCAGTCGGTATGTCCGCAGCGGTTATATTCGTAATGCTTCTTTCAACCGCCGTTTGTCATCCCATAAATACTCTTTTGGTCAAGCAAGATCTTGAATATTTACAGACTATCGTATTTATTTTGGTTATTGCCGCACTTGTCCAGTTTGTTGAAATTATATTGAAAAAATATATGAAAGCACTTTACAATGCTCTCGGAACATATCTTCCTCTTATTACTACAAACTGTGCGGTTTTGGGTGTTGTAACACTCAATGTCGGAAGTCTTGCTGAATATGCTCAGTACGGCAGCCCGTTTTTCTATTCAATGGCAAACTCCTTGGGTGCGGGTTTGGGTTTTCTTCTGGCAATGGTAATGTTTGCAGGTGTCAGAAGCAGACTTGAAGGTAATGATATACCTAAAGGTCTTCAAGGTTTACCGATAACCCTTATTGCCGCAGCCATCACATCTCTTTCATTTTTGGGCTTCTCCGGCATTATTGAGGGTATGGGTTTAATCTGATATTGCCCATAGAAACTCAGACTGAAAAAGAAAATAGAAAAGCGAAGAGTGATATAAAAGTTCTTTGGAATTTTGTTTTAGAGTGTATTCTCTGTTTGTTCGCTTTTGCTTATTAAACGAAATGGGAGAACAATATGAATCCTATTATTTTAGCAGTTATAATACTATCCGCAATCGGCTTGATTTCAGGTTTGGGGCTTAGTGTTGCATCCAAATTCTTCGCTGTGTCGGTTGATGAAAAAGCGGAGGCAATTCGGGAAATATTGCCCGGAGCAAACTGTGGTGCGTGTGGATTTGCCGGTTGTGACGATTATGCCGCAGCATTATCAAAAGGAAAAACTACCGATACCGCAAAATGCACACCGGGAGGCGATGAGTGCTCATTGGCAATTGCCGAATTATTGGGACTTTCAGCCGGTAAAATAGCACCGCAAGCTGCTGTTGTTCTTTGTAATGGCACAAATGCCAATGCAAAGCTAAAAATGAAATATGTCGGCGTTGATTCTTGTCGTATGGCGAAACAGCTTTTTGGCGGTCCGAAAGAATGTATTTACGGTTGCATCGGCTTAGGCGACTGCGTAAGAGCCTGTCCTTATGAAGCAATAAAAATATGCGACGGAGTTGCCCGTATTGACCCGCTTGTTTGTCGTGCCTGCAAGTTGTGCATGAAAACTTGTCCGAAACATTTGATTGAAATGAAGCCGATTCACGAGGCAAAAGCGGCTGTATTTTGCAAAAACAAAGATAAGGGTGCACTTACAAGAAAAGAATGTACGGCAGGTTGTATCGGTTGTATGAAATGTGAAAAGGTTTGTCCGACCGGAGCTGTTACGGTTAAGAATTTTGTTGCTCATGTTAATACCGGTCTTTGTGACGGTTGCGGACTTTGCGTTGAGGAATGTCCCGTAAAATGCATAAGCCTTGTTCGTAATTAACAAGCAAAATGGTGATATTAAGCGTAGATTACGGTGATGTCCGAACAGGTATTGCCGTATGCGATAAAAACGAGCTTTTGGCATCTCCCGTCGGGACGATTAACCAACCAGATGTCGAAAAACTCTGTGATGAAATAATCAAAATCTGTAACGAGTATAAAGCGGAAATGATATGTCTCGGACTTCCGAAAAATATGGACGGTTCAGAGGGTTTTCGTGCCGAACATGTCAAGGAATTTGCAGAATTATTACGGGAAAAATCGGGACTTCCGCTTGAATTTGTCGATGAACGACTTACTACGGTAGCCGCACACAGAGCCTTAAATGAAACAAATACTCGCGGAAAAAAACGGAAAAATATTGTTGACACCGTCAGTGCCGTAATGATATTGGAAAACTTTCTCACCATCCGCAAAAATCAAAAATAACTGCCAAGACCGGCAGTTATTTAATAAATCTATGCATATTGAATAAAGCGGAAGAGTCGCAGTCAGCGGCTTTTTTTAATTTCCCTGTTCGGTTTCTTCTGCTTCGGTGATTGAATATGCTGTCATATCGACAAAAACATCTTCCGGTTTGACTGTTCCCGTTTCAAATGCAAGCAATTCCCAAGAGGAGTAGAGTGAGTTTTGAACGGTATAAACGGCACATTTGCTGACAAAACCATATTCTTGGTCAACCCACACGAAAGCATAAGCGGTCAAGGTTCCGTTTGTATAAATGCTTTTAAGATAGCGGTCGCAGATTCTGCCGACAATTTCTTCAGTACCTTCTTTAATGACATCATTGCTCTGAGCGAAATCACTTTCAATGGCGGAAACACGCATAAATCCGCTTGTAAGAGTTGCCATATCCTGATTAGCCAAGAAAGTATGAGCGGCTTTATTTGTAACAGTATTGATGGCAAATTCATCAATACCGCCTTCAACTTCTTCAAAATATGAAACCATACCGTTAGCCTCATCAATAGCCTTATACAGCCCTTCACAACGAATTTCGGTGATTTTTGATGCTGTGCCGGTATCGGCGTAATTATATGTGAGTTTATAATTCCCCGTCCACGAATTGTCAGAGACATAAATTGAACCTATGCTTGTGTTTTGCTCATCGGGCTCGGTATATACGCGGGTGGCAACTTGTGTCTGAGTTTCCGTTTCAATAGTTCCGCTGCTGTCTGAATCACAGCCTGACAGCACAAAAATGCCGATCAGGAGTATTGAAATTACTGTGATAAAGGATTTTTTCATAATATCTTCCAATCTAATACTTTCTATCTTTTTTGCATTATAACTCATTATGTAAAAAAATGCAAGATTATTTGGGAAATTTACTTGTAAATTTTCTTTGAATATGTTATAATAAAAAACAATGAACTTATATAAGGGATAGTGTACCCAAAAGGAGGACTATATGGCAAAATATTCAATTGGTGTAGATTACGGAACTTTGTCCGGTCGTGCTTTGATTGTTAATATTGAAACAGGCGAAGAACTTGCGAGCAGTGTTTTTGATTATCCGCATGCGGTTATGGATGAAGCATTGCCGAGCGGTAAGAAGTTAGGGCAAGATTGGGCTTTACAGCATCCGCAGGACTATCTGGATGTTTTATACCATACTATTCCCGCAATTCTTAAAGAATCGGGAGTAAATCCGGCTGATGTTATCGGTATCGGTATGGACTTTACTGCTTGCACATTGTTACCTTGCAAAAATGACGGAACTCCGCTTGCATTTTTGCCCGAATATAAAGACGAGCCGCATGCTTATGTAAAACTTTGGAAACATCACGCGGCACAAAAACACGCAAATATGCTTAACGACATTGCGACAGAGCGTGGTGAAAAATGGCTTAAAAACTACGGCGGTAAGATTTCTTCCGAATGGGCAATTCCGAAGATTTGGCAAGTCCTTGATGAGTGTGAAGAAATATATAACGAAGCCGACAGATTTATTGAGGCTGTTGACTGGGTGGCTTGGATGCTTACGGGAAAAGAAAGCCGTAATGCATGTTGTGCGGGTTATAAAGAGATGTGGAACAAGACAACGGGTTATCCCTCAAAGGATTTCTTCAAGGCTCTTGACCCCCGTCTTGAAAATGTTGTAGAAGAAAAATTAGGTCTTGAAATTACTCCTTGCGGTGAATGTGTCGGAACATTAACTCCCGAAATGGCTCAGAAACTCGGTTTGACTACCGATGTTGCCGTTGCGGCGGGTATTATCGATGCTCACGTTTTTGTTCCCGCAGTCGGTATTACAAGTGCGGGCAAAATGCTTGCCATTATGGGAACTTCAACTTGTCACATGCTTTTGGGAACGGAAGAAAAGCAAGTGCCGGGTATGTGCGGTGTTGTTGCCGATGGTATTTTGCCGGGATTTTACGGCTATGAGGCAGGTCAGGCATGTGTCGGCGACCATTTTGCATGGTTTATTGATAATTGTCTTCCTGCAAGTTATTATGAAGATGCTAAAGAGCAGGGAATGAATATTCATAAATATCTTCGTTCCAAGGCTGAAAAATATCGTCCGGGTGAAAGCGGACTTTTGGCACTTGATTGGTGGAACGGTAACCGTTCCTGCCTTGTTGATGTCGATTTAACCGGTATGATGCTCGGTATGACATTGCTTACAAAACCCGAAGAAATATATCGTGCGTTGATTGAGGCAACTGCATTCGGTACGCGTATGATTATTGAAACTTTCCGTGAGAACGGTGTCGCCATTGATGAGTTTTACGCAGCGGGCGGTATTGCAAAGAAAGACCCGATGACAATGCAGATTTATGCAGATGTCATAAAAATGCCCATTCGTATCGCAGGCTCCGATCAGGGTGGTGCTTTGGGTTCTGCAATATTTGGTGCCGTTGCCGGAAACGGATATGAAAATGTTTATCAGGCAGCCGAAGTTATGGGCAAAGTTCTTGACACCGTCTATGAACCGATAGCCGAAAATTCCGAGATTTATGATAAACTCTATGCCGAATACAAGATTTTACACGACTATTTCGGCAGGGGCGAGAATGATGTTATGAAGCGGTTGAAGGCTCTTAAAGATTAAAATTCGGGAACGATATTATGCTTAAATTCAAAGACGGAAAATTCAAAATTCTCGCAATATCGGACATACACGGTGTAACGGATTTTGATAAGAGAATATGTCCCGCTTTGGGAAAATTGCTTGATGATGTCAGACCGGATTTTGTATTCGTGCTTGGTGATATTTTCTGGGATCCGCAGAATGATTCTTTTGAAGGAATGAAGAATTTTTGTGATGCGTTTTTTGCGGAGATTGAAAAAAGAAATATCTATTGGTCTTATGTGTTCGGCAATCATGATTCAAACGAAAAAAGTGCTTACGATCAAAGACCGATTTATGCACAGTACAAACATTGTTTATATGAAAATTCGCCCGAGGGTGTGCATGGATATTCAAACTATGTCTTGCCGATTTACAATGAAGCAGGCGATGATATAGTTTATAACATATGGGCTTTAGACACTCATGATAATGTTTCCGACTATTGTAAATATATAGGAATACCCAGAGAAACAAAATGGGAACATGAATGTACTCATCCCTTAAGTTTACGCGGTGAGTGCGGAGGTTATGACACTCTGCGATTTAGTCAACTTATGTGGTATTGGAATAAGTCGGTCGAACTTGAAAATAAAGCGGGGCATAAGATTCCCGGACTTTTGGGCTTGCATATACCCATTCCCGAATATTCCCTGATTTTAAGAAACACCGCCCATCTGTATTTTGACGGAATATCCCGCGAAAATGTCGGCACGGGACCGATAAATTCCGGTTTGTTTAACTGTATTCTGGAACGAGGAGATATAAAAACTATCATAGCAGGTCATGACCATATAAACGATTATACGGGAAAATATTACGGTGTAACTTTGACTTATGACGGCGGTCTTTCCTATAACGGCTATTGTCATGATGACATCAGAGGCGGCAGAGTTTTTGAAATTGATGAAAATGATGCTTGGAATATTAGAACTTATATGGCAAGAGTTTCTCTTGATGATAATGTTTAATTAAAAATACTCTTAAGGAGATGTTTATGAAATACAAAATTAACAAAACCAACTATCGTGATTTTGATGCTTTGCATATCGGCGATTTAGCACCTCGTGCTTATGCCGTTCCCTTCTCAACTTCCGCAAAGGCTTCGAAGGCAGATTTTCGTACCGAACGCTATGACAGCGATATGGTTACTTGTCTGTCAGGTGAGTGGGATTTTAAGTATTACAAAGATTGTAATAAGATGCCCAACACGTTAAATACCGAAAAAACAAAATTCGATAAAATCACTGTTCCTTCAACCTGGCAGAGAACGGGTTATGAAGAGCCGGTTTACTTAAACTGCCCCTATGAGTTCAAGACTTTTGCTCCTCTTCTTCCCGAAAAAATGTCTTCGGCAATTTACCGCAAGACTTTCGATATCAAGGATGCAAGCAAGACTTATATTCTCTCATTCTTGGGTATAGCAAATAATGCCGATATTTATGTAAACGGTGAATTTGTAGGTTACAGAGAAGGCACTCACAATACAACCGAATATGATATTTCAAAGAATATCATTGAGGGTGAAAATGAACTTTTAGTTGTAATGCACAAGTGGTGCAACGGCTCATTTTTGGAAGCACAGGATATGTTCAGAGAAAACGGTATATTCCGTGATGTGCTTCTTTTCGCTTATGACGATGCTTATATTTTCGACTATGACATTCGCTGTGAGAAAAAACGCAGCGGTTATGATATGACCATCAAGTTTGATTTGTGCGGAAATATCGACGACATTATTTTTGAATGTAAGATTAAGTCGGGCAAGGATGTTGTTGCAGCTGCCGAATGTGATGCGGCTGACGGCGAAATCACACTTAAAAATCTTGATGTTATAGAATGGAATGCAGAAATTCCGACAACTTATGATGTCGTCCTTTCTCTTAAAAAGGGCAAGAAAGAGAAAATGGCATTACGTCAGATTTATGCTTTCAGAACCATTGAAATTAAGGGTAATATTTATTACTTCAACGGCAAAAAGATTAAGACAAAGGGTGTAAACCACCACGACACACATCTCACAAAAGGCTATGCAATGGGTCTTGAAGACATTGAAAAAGACATTAAGCTTATGAAAGAGTATAATGTCAATACCGTTCGTACTGCTCACTATCCTCCCGATCCTTTTCTTCTTCAGTGTGCATGTGTTTACGGTATTTATGTCTGTGATGAAGCGGATATTGAAACTCACGGTTGCGGCGAACTTTATGAAAATGATTCGCAACTTTCAATGGACTATTCATTCCAGCCTCGTTATGTTGACAGGGTAAATCGCATGTACATGCGTGACAGAAATAACGGATGTATCATCATGTGGTCGTTGGGAAATGAAGCCGGCGGATATTTCAATCAGGATGCTTGCTATGATTTAATTAAGTCCTACAAGAGTGATATTCCCGTTCATTACGAAGGTGTTATTGAAACAAAACGTTTTGCCTATGATGTTTCAAGTGAAATGTACACAAGCATTCCGAACCTTCGCAAGATGGTAAAGGGCGAACACCGTCGTCGTCATAGTTTCGTTGACGGGGTTGATTTGTTTAGTACAAGACCGTTTTTTATGTGTGAATATGCTCACGCTATGGGTGTCGGTCCCGGCAACCTCAATGAATATTGGGAAATTATCTATGACAATGACTTTATGATGGGTGGTTGTATCTGGGAATGGGCGGATCATACGGTATTACATGAAGTAACCGAAACATCCAAGTATAAGTATAAATACACTTACGGCGGAGACCACGGCGAGCCGCAACATGACGGACATTTCTGCGTTGACGGACTTTTCTATGCGGATAGAAGACCGCATACCGGTGCAAGAGCGATGAAATATGCTTATCGTCCGGTAATTTGTGAAAAAATCGGAAATTCTTATGCTTTTACAAATACCAATCGTTTCAGGAATACCGATTACATAAGTGCAAAGTGGACCTTGCTTGAAAACGGTGAAGCAGTTGAAGGTGGAGACCTTTCACTAAGTATTGCTCCCGAAAAGACAGCAAAGATAAAGATTGAGCATAAGAAAATTGATGCAAAAAAGGCAAATCATCTGAATATAGAATATTTTGATGGAGAGCATCTTCTTGCCGTTGAGCAACTTGTACTTTCCGAAGGCAAGATTGACTGCGATTTCGATGTTAAAGATGCACCGATTTCTGTTTCAATAGACGGCGACAATCTTAATATTACATTTGAAAACGGTAACTTTGCAATCAATGCCGCAAACGGCGTAATTTCTGAATATGTAAAAAACGGGAAGAATATTATCAAACCCGGCACAAAAATTGCTCCCAACGTTACTCGTGCCGCGATTGACAATGATGCTGCACTTTTCTGGAAATTTAAGCGTAAAGGGCTTGATATTAACGAGTTTGGTCTTAAATGCGATAAACTTGATGATATTGAGATAAAGAAAAACGCTGTTGAGATTGAGCGTGAAGCCGAATTCGGATTTAAGGGGCACGATGATATTGCCGTAGAATTTGAGTATAAAATTACTATTTTCAGTAACGGTGCTCTCAAAGTGTCCGGAGAGGTAAAAGGCGATAATTTCGACCTTGCAGATTTGGTGCGTATGGGTATTACATTAGAGCTTGACGAGAGTTTTGACAATGTAAAATATTTTGGTGCAGGACCTTATGAAAATATGCCCGACTTCAATTCGCAAAGTCCTGTCGGAATTTATGAATCTACCGTTGACGGATTTTACGAGCCTTATGTATTCCCGCAGGAAAATGGAATGCATTGCGACTGTCGATATGTCGAATTGACCGATAATGAGCAGAAATTGACGGTTAAATCCGATAATCTTTTCGCATTCTCCGTACATCACTTTACGCAAGAGAATCTTCATAAGGCACAGCATATTGAGGATATTGAAAATTCACATTCTACTTTCCTTACGTTAGATGCTTATACCCGTGGTGTCGGTTCATCATCCTGTGGACCCGATACTCTTGAGGAATATACATATCAGAAAGACGAACTTGAATTTGAGTTCGTGATTATATAAAACAAAGGGCGGTCTTTTGACTGCCCCGTACGCATATACAGAGGGGAACAAATTGACTGCATTTACTCACTTACACGTTCATACCGAATATTCGCTTTTAGACGGAGCGAGTAAAGTTAAACAGTTAGCAAAGCGAGCCAAAGAACTTGGTCAGACTGCACTTGCAATTACCGACCACGGTACAATGTACGGTTGTATTGACTTTTATAATGCTTGCAAGGCTGAGGGGATTAAGCCAATCATTGGTTGCGAGGTGTATGTTGCACCTCGTACCCGTTTTGATAAACAGGTAGCTTACGACAAGGAACGCTACCATTTGATTCTATTGGCTAAAAATGAGCAGGGGTACAAGAATTTAGTAAAAATTGTTTCTGCTGCATGGACGGAAGGCTTTTATACAAAACCTCGTGTTGACCACGATCTTTTAACTCAATACCACGAGGGAATAATTGCATTGTCCGCTTGTCTTGCGGGTGAAATTCCTCGTGCAATATCCCAAAATGACTATCAGCAGGCAAAGGAAACAGCCCTTTGGTATCAAGAAACATTCGGTGAAGGTAATTTTTATCTTGAACTCCAAGACCATAATTTACCCGAACAAAAGGCATTGAATCCTGACTTAATCCGTCTTTCAAGAGAAACGGGTATTCCGCTTGTTGCAACTAATGACTCACACTATATTAAAAAAGAGGATGCCGAAGTTCAGAAAATTCTTATCTGCATTCAAACCGGTCATACCATTGATGAAGACACCGGTCTTGATTTTAGCACAGAGGAGTTTTATCTTAAAAGCGGGGATGAGATGGCGGCACTTTTCCCCGAAGTGCCGGAGGCTATTTCAAATACAAATATTATTGCCGAACAGTGTAATTTTGATTATGAGTTTGGCAATACTATCTTGCCAAAATATGAAGCACCCGATAATCGTGATAATTTTGAGTTTTTTACCGATTTATGTCATAAGGGACTTGTCAAAAATTACGGAGAGGACTATCCCGTTGAATATAAAGAACGTCTGGATTATGAACTTGAAGTTATTAAACAGATGGGCTTTATTGATTATTTCTTAATTGTATGGGATTATATCAACTATGCTAAAAGCATAGGTATTCCGGTCGGTCCCGGTCGTGGTTCGGGTGCAGGCTCTATCGCTGCATATTGTTGTGGCATTACCGACATTGATCCGATGCGTTATAGTCTCCTTTTTGAGCGTTTCTTAAATCCCGAACGAATATCCATGCCCGACTTTGATATTGACTTTTGTCAGGACAGACGGGGAGAAGTTATAGAATATGTAAAGAATCGTTACGGAGAAGACCATGTTGCACAGATTGCAACGTTTTCTACTATGGCGGCGAAAGGTGCAGTTCGGGATGTCGGTAGAGTTTTGGGAATGAGTTATGCCGATGTCAACGCCGTTGCAAAAGAAATACCGCAAGAACTTGATATGACAATTCAGAAGGCTCTTGACACATCACAGGATCTTCGGAAATTATATGATTCTAATCTGGACACCAAACGACTTATTGATACATCTATTCGTATTGAAGGTATGCCGCGAAATGTTGGAATGCACGCAGCAGGTGTTGTTATTTGTCGGGATCCCGTTGTCGAATATGTCCCGCTTGCATTGTCAAACGGCTCTGTGATTACGCAGTTTTCCAAGGGCTGGGTTGAAGAATTAGGGCTTTTGAAGATGGACTTCTTGGGGCTTAAAACTTTAACGATGATAAATAATGCACAGCAAATGATTCGTATGCGTGAGCCGGATTTTGATGTTTCAGCGATACCGGCGGATGATGCAGAAACCTATGAAATGCTCGGAAAGGGCGGAACTTACGGAGTATTCCAATGTGAATCTGCCGGTATTCGGGCTCTGATGATAAAGATGCAACCGAAGAACTTGGAAGATATTATCGCCGTTATTGCCTTATACCGTCCCGGTCCGATGGACTTTATTCCGGCATATTTGGAAAACCGCAAACATCCCGATAAAATAAAATACCGTTGTCCGCAACTTAAACCTATTCTGGATGTTACCTACGGAACGATTGTATATCAGGAGCAGGTTATGCAGATATTCAGAGACCTTGCCGGATATACAATGGGAGCGGCGGATATGGTTCGTCGTGCCATTTCCAAGAAAAAAGCAGATGTTTTAGCTGCCCAGAAAAAGTATTTTTTATATGGTTCAGACGGTTCTGACGGCTCATCGCCTTGTGTCGGATGTATTGCAAACGGAATAAGCGAGAAAGCCGCAATCGGAATATTTGATGATATGGCTGCATTTGCGTCATACGCATTTAATAAATCACATTCTGCTGCCTATGCACTTATTACCTATCAGACGGCTTATCTTCGTTGTCATTACCCTGCGGAATTTATGGCGGCGATGTTGTCTATCAATATGTCAAACACCGATAAAGTAGTTCCCTATATAGCGGAATGCGGGAATATGGGAATTCAGGTTTTGCCTCCGCATGTCAATGAATCGGAAAAAAGATTTGCGGTTATTGATGGGCATATTCGTTTTGGTATGCTTGCAATTAAAGCATTGGGTGAAGCGTTCATTGATGCAATTATCAAAGAGCGTGAGCAAGGTGGCGAGTTTTTGTCATTTTACGATTTTTGTAAGCGTTGCCATGGTGATAGCTTTAATAGACGAGGTGTTGAGAACTTAATCAAGGCAGGTGCTTTGGATAATTTAGGCTGGAATCGCCGTCAGATGCTTCTGATGCTTGATGAAATAGTTGCTTCGCTGCAAAACGACAAGAAGAAAAATGTTGACGGGCAGATAGGTTTCTTTGACCTGGAACCTGAGCTTGCAGAAGAAAGCGAGCCGATTGCACCCAATGTGGATGAAATACCCGAAAGAGAAAAACTCCGGCTTGAAAAGGAAACGACCGGTATATATATGACCGGACATCCGTGCAAAGCATATGCAAAAATTGCTGAAGCTTATAAGGCAGATCGTATTGACGAACTTCATGACGCATCTTTGATTGAGCCGAACGGGTATGAGAATAAGCAGAAAGTAACAATGATCTGCACTATTTCTGCGATAAGAAAAAAGATTACCAGGAATGAATCTATGATGGCATTTATGGATGCCGAAGATACTTACGGTAAAATCGAAGCGGTTGTATTTCCGAAAGCATATGACCAAATCGGACATTTGCTCATTGAGGACAAGGTTGTAATTATTCAGGGTACGCTCAATTTATCCGACGATAAAGAGCCGTCGGTATCCGTTGACAGCCTTGAATTTGCCCCAAATCCGCAGGAGTTTGAAAAGCGATTTGAGGCTCCGCCGCCTGAATATGCCGTTCCCGATTTCTTAAAAAATGGAACAAATCAGGAAAATATTTCCGAACAGACAAATTCTCCTGAATTTATCGAAGTTCAAAATAAAATGCGAGAGGCAAAAAGAGGAGTATTTCTGCGTTTTTCGAGTACACATGATGAAAATATTCAAAAAGCGGTTGAGATATGCTTCGAATCCGGTGATTTTTCAGTTCATTATTTTTATAGTGATGTGAGAAAATATGAGATGAATATGCTGAAAATCCCTCAACGACCGGAAATAATATTAAAACTTCAAGACCTTTTAGGTAAGGCAAATGTTGTAATCCAATAAAAAGAAGGTAAGAAAATGGCTCAGATCAGATGTATTGATGTAACAACCGGTTACGGTTCTCATGTCGTACAGGAAGGATTGAATTTTGAAGTAAATGCCGGCGATTATCTTTGCATTGTCGGTGAAAACGGTTCCGGAAAGTCGACTCTTATGCGGACAATTCTCGGACTTTTGCCCGTTCTTTCGGGTAATATCGAGTTTGGAGACAATCTAAGCTCTACCGATATCGGCTATCTCCCTCAACAGACCGAGATACAACGGGATTTTCCCGCTTCGGTATTTGAAGTTGTTTTGTCGGGGAATCAGGCAAGTTTGAAGAAAAGCCCGTTTTATAAAAAGTCAGATAAGCAAAAAGCAGTTGAAAATATTGAACGAATGCGTATTTCCAATCTGTCAAAAAAATGTTATCGTGAACTTTCCGGCGGTCAACAGCAAAGAGTTCTTCTTGCACGTGCCTTATGTGCGACGGGGAAAATTCTCTTGCTTGATGAGCCCGTTGCCGGACTTGATCCGCAGTCTACCGAAGAAATGTATTCACTTATTGAACAGCTTAACAAGTCAGGAATTACGATAATTATGATCAGTCATGATATTTCGGCAGCCATTAAATACGCAACGAATATTTTGCATATCGGCAAGTTGACATTTTTCGGTTCAACTGAGGAATATATTGATAAGAGATCCGACCTTAACAATGCGGAGGTGGTATTATGACGGCTATGTTTGATAAATTAACTCAATACCTTGCCTTCGATTTTACGAAAAATGCACTCATTGTCGGTGTTTTAATAGCACTTTGTTCCTCGCTTTTAGGTGTTATTCTCGTGCTTAAACGATATTCGTTCATCGGAGATGGTCTTTCTCATGTTGCATTCGGATCTTTGGCAATAGCCGGTGTTCTTAATTTCACTAATGAGATGCCGACGATTTTGATTATCACTATCTTTGCGTCAATTTTACTGCTGGGCGGTACGAAAAAGAAGTTGTCGGGAGATGCCTCTCTTGCGATTATTTCGGTAGCGTCGCTGGGTTTAGGTTATTTGCTTATGAATATCTTTGCCCGCAACAGACCGAATTTGTCGGGTGACGTTTGCACCGTCCTCTTTGGCTCGACTTCAATACTGACGTTATCGAAATCCGATGTTATAATCAGTTCGGTTCTATCGGTTTTGGTTGTATTGTTTTTTGTGTTTTTCTATAACAGAATATTTGCGATTACTTTTGATGAAGATTTTTCACGCAGTTGCGGAGTTAAAGTTAAACTTTATAACTATTCAGTGGCTGTGATTATTGCCGTTATCGTTGTACTTTCAATGAATCTGGTCGGCTCTTTGCTTACTTCTGCGTTGATAATTTTCCCCGCTCTTACTGCTATGAGGGTGTTCAAAACATTTAAGAGTGTTACCATTGCTGCTGCCTTAATCTCAGTATTTACCGCGACTTTGGGTATTTTAGCCGCAATTGTATTCGGCACTCCCGTCGGCTCAACCATTGTTGCGGTTGAAACCGTCGGATTTTTGATATTTACAGTTATCGGTGCAATTAAAAAGTAGGCATAGTTGCAAAAATTTTGTAAAAGTACTTGACAAACAGAAAATGATATGATATAATAATTTGGTGTTTAAGCAGACGGCAATGCCTCTCACCTTCGGAATTTCGTTTCCTGTTGGTCGCAATTTTAGAAAATTGTGTTGTGGTGTAGGGTATTTGTCTGCACCGCAATTTTTTTTGGAGGTGTCCTTTTATCGCTATTAAGGATTATCAGCGTAATGACGAAATACGTGACAAGGAAGTCCGTGTTGTAACCGAGTCCGGCGAGCAGTTGGGTGTCATGTCAGCTCGTGATGCCAACGCTATTGCTGCACAAAAGAATATGGATTTGGTGAAAATTGCACCAAGGGCTAAGCCCCCCGTATGCAAGATAATGGACTACGGGAAGTTCAGATTTGAGCAGCAAAAGAAGGAGAAGGAAGCAAGAAAGAAACAGCACGTTATTGAAATCAAAGAAGTTCAGTTGTCGTTAAACATTGATACTCACGATTTTGAAACGAAAGTCAAGAATGCTATTCGATTCCTTACTGCCGCAAACAAAGTAAAGGTCGCTATACGCTTTAGAGGCCGTGAGATGGCACGCCCCGAGCGTGGTATTGAACTTATGGAAAAGTTTGCTGAGTCTTGCTCTGAAGTATCAAGTGTTGAAAAACCGGCAAAACTCGAAGGTCGTCAGATGTTGATGTTCCTCGCCCCAATAAGTAAAAAATAGGAGGAAGTTATTATGCCTAAAATCAAAACCCATTCGGGTGCTAAGAAACGTTTTAAGTTATCAAAAAACGGCAAGCCGATGCGTGCTAAAGCCTTCAAGTCTCACATTCTCAACAAGAAAAACACCAAGCGTAAGAGAAGACTCCGCAAGGTTGTTGTTGCAGATGTAACTAATGTAAGACAGATTAAAAAGCTTATTCCTTATAAATAAGCCGTATACTAACTAAAGGAGGAAACTTACTATGGCACGTGTTAAAGGCGCTATAATGACTCGCAAGAGAAGAAATAAAGTACTTAAGATGGCTAAGGGTTACTACGGTTCAAAGTCCAAATTGTTCAGGACAGCCAAACAGGCTGTTATGAAGTCCGGTAACTATGCTTATGTCGGCAGAAAGCAGAAGAAAAGAGATTTCCGTCGTCTTTGGATCACTCGTATCTCTGCTGCCTGCAAACTCAATGGCATGAATTACTCTACATTCATGAACGGTCTTAAGAAGGCTGACATTGCTCTTAACCGCAAGATGCTTTCCGAGATCGCAATTGCTGATCCCGCAGCATTCACAGAACTTTGTGAAAAGGCTAAGGCAGCTCTTTAATGAGAACAAGAGGGTTATTAATCCCTCTGTTTTTATTATATAAAAAATAAAAGCCGTGAAATACGGCATTTTATTTGTTAGGGAACTAAGAGAGTCTCGGGATTATCAAAAATTTCACGAAGACGATCCATGAATGGTTTAATATCTCCAAAGTCCATTGCACGATGGTCAAAACATATGTTCATCGGTAAAATCTGAGCGATTTTTATATAATCTTTTCCGTTTTCATCTTGTGCAACAATGGGGGTTTTGGTTACGGCACCCAAACCGATGGCACAGACCTGAGGAGGAATAATCATAAGCATGGCAATCTTGCCGGGGTTACCTCTGGTTAAAGCACCTACATTAGAAATAGTAATTGTGCCGGGTTCAAGGTTGTGCTTTGTTATCTTCTCGCTGTCGGGAATCATATCATAGGCTTTTTTCTCATCACCTTTTAGCGGGGAAACACGATGGCGTTTTTGAGTTTTTGAACCGATAAGACGAGCGATTGATTGGACAAACCTACCCTTTTGAAGATTTTGCAAAGTATTGTCGAGAGATACCTGATACATGGCTTCCTGAAGATTGGTTTTTTCAAGACGAGCCTGTGTCTTTTTCATATAGTTTGTGATATTTGTGAGACTTCTGTTGCCCATATCACGCATGTTAATGGTCATCATTTCACCGTTGGGGAGAATCCAAGGCATTGAAACGTCGATATTGTCATAAGTAGTAAATTTGCCGCGAACAAGTTTAGGCTCATAATGAAGATGAGCGTTCATTTTGGGAGCAGCTTTAAGACCTTCGGTGATGGCTTTTACGATAACTGTGTTTAATGTAATATGTAAATCTTCGGGAAGAGTTTTCTTAAATTCATTATATTTTTCAATGAAATCCGTAACATCCGGCTCAAAGATATAACTTACGTGAGGGATATTCTGCCAGCTGGCAACTGTTTGACTGGCAACGATTTTTCTTTGGATATTAAATCGAACGATATCAATTACTCGCATAGAAACATTCCTTTCTTTGGCAAGTATAAGTGTTTGTTTGCGAAACTTGCCTATTTGCGATTATATCAAATAATTGTCAAGCCAGTATAACAAAACAATGAATTTTTTTTGAACATTTTTTATGCTTGATAAATACTGTGTTATGAGTTATAATTATAAAAAATCTTATTTTATATTGTTAAGAATATTTTTGATAAGAATATGTTAAAAACGCAACTGAAAATGATGCTGTTTATGTGTTGCTTTGAATGTGGTGGATAAAATGAATAAGATAGTGATTAATGAAAAGCGGGATTACGGTATTGATTTGCTTCGTATCGTAGCAATGTTTATGATAGTACTTTTCCATGTTGTAAATGCCGGCGGTGTTTTTGCAAATTCTGTGCGGGGTACGGTATCTTATGCCGCTGCTTATGGGCTTTATATCTTTACTTTTCCGTGTGTAAATATTTACGGGCTTATTTCGGGATATGTCGGATTCAGTGCCACCAAAACACGGTTAACAAACGGTATAACCTTGTGGGCGAGAGTAATTTTTTATTCACTCCTTATGGGTGCGATAAATATTATTATTTTCGGATTTTCTACAGATACTGCATTTGCTATGTTTTTTCCTGTTACTAATAATTCTTATTGGTACTTCACGATTTATCTTTGTCTGTTTCTCTTAATGCCACTTATAAATAACGGAATTAACGGTTTGACAAAAAGACAGTTTTCAATCGTAATTGTGGGGTTATTCGTTTTGACGCTTACGACAACCTCTGTGTTTAACCGAGATTCTTTTGTGTTCAAATATGGATGCTCTCTGCCTTGGCTTTTATTCTTATATCTTGTCGGAGCATATATCAAAAAATATGATTTTCTTCCCAAAATTAAGAAATGGCAAGCAGTTTTGGGTTTTGTTGCAAGCTCCGTTTTTGTGCTTGTGTATAAACTTATCCTTGATTATGTGGATCCTTTTCTTGAAGGGAAAGGCGGAGTATTGGGATTGCTCGGAAAAATACTTTCCCCCGATACTTTCTTTCGTCATGATTGTATTCCTGTCTTTGCAGCGGGAGTATTCTACCTTCTTTTTTTCAGAAACCTGAAATTAAGTGATAATATAAAAAAGATTATCTTCGTTATTGCTCCGATGGCATTTAGTGTCTATATCATCCATCAGAATGGCTTGGTTTGGAATAATCTGATTGTTGACAAATTTATACCTTTGGCTACCGAAAAGCCCTTAATTCTTGTTCTCGGATGTATCGGATTTTCGGTTCTGATATTTGTCGCTTGCTTGCTTATTGACAGTGTAAGGGTGTTTTTATTCAGTATAATGAAAATAGATAAATATGCTAAAAAACTAAACGACAAGATTTGTAAGAATGATAGTTAAAAATGACGATATTTCTTTCATGTCTCAGGACAATGAAGATATATTTTGGGGACGGATATATACACATAAAGCGGCGTATCCCGATACGGATATATGGCAGTCGCAAGGCATTGTTTCAGACCGTTTTGACGGTGTTGTAACGATTTATTCCTACGATGATTTTGATGCAGATGAGTTAAACGCTTTCTTAAAACTTATCGGCTATCAGAGTATTTTTTGCAGTAAAAATGTTGCGGAAATTTTGGGTATAAAATCTCAGAAACAGGGAGCAATAATGCGTTGCGAAAGTACGCAAAAACAGCCGAAAGTTATTGCGAAAAAGCGTACAAATGAGAATATCCGTGATGTTTTTGATGTGATATATGAAAACGAAAAAGCGAATTTTTCAAGTTGGTATGTCGATATTTCGCATCGCCTTCGTCATAATCTCTGTCGTTGCTTTTCGATTGACGTTGAAGATAAGCCCGTCAGTGTTGCCGTTACAAATACCGAAACTCCCAAAATGTCAGTTATTTCAGGGGTTGCAACCTTGTCGGAATATCGCCAAAACGGCTATGCATCGGATGTTGTTTTGACAATTACGGATGATATTTTGAAAGAAAACAAATCGGCTTATCTTTGCTGTAATTACGATTTGATTAAGTTTTATGAAAGGCTCGGTTTTGTGAAAACGGGCGAATGGGTTTTATATGTTTAAGTATGATGAGAGAATAGAAAAGTTTGCAAAAACGGCACTTGAAAAAGCCAAACCGTATTTTGAGCGAATTGATGAAATAACAGAGTATAATCAACAAAAAGTGTTAAAGGCATTTATTGACAACCGTGTCAGTGAAGCGATGTTCGGAGTATCAACCGGCTACGGCTACGGCGACAGAGGTCGTGAGGCTCTTGATGCGGTTGTCGCTCAGTCCATGGGTGCAGAGGATGCAATTATCCGTCATCAGTTTACTTGCGGTACTCACACTTTGGGGACGGCACTTTTCGGGTTGCTTCGTCCCGGAGATACCATGCTTGTTGTTACAGGCAGACCTTATGATACAATTTGTCCCGTTATCGGAATTACTGAAAAAAAAGGACAGGGTAGCCTTGCCGATTTCGGAATTAATTACGCTCAGGTTGACTTAAATTCTGACGGACTTTTGAACTATGAAGCCATTAAAAAGGCGGTTGACGAGATTAAGCCACGTATGGTCTATGTTCAACTTTCAAGAGGCTATACCATTCGTAAATCTTTTTCCGTTGCCGAGATTTCAAAAGTTGCCGAGATTGCTCATTCATGCGAAAATACCATCGTAATGGTGGATAATTGCTACGGAGAATTTGTCGAAAAGACAGAGCCGACAGAGTGCGGTGCGGATATTATTGCGGGATCACTTATTAAAAATCCCGGTGGCGGTATTGCCAGAAGCGGCGGTTATATCTGCGGAAAAAAAGAACTTGTCGAACTTTGTGCTTATCGTTATTCGGTAGCGGGCTTAGGTCGTGAAGTCGGTGCGAGTTTAGGTAATACCCGCGAAATGTTCATGGGATGGTTTAATGCTCCTCATGTTACGGGCGAAACCCTTAAAACTGCGGTGTTTTCAGCAGCTCTCTTTGAAGAAATGGGTTTTGAAGCTACTCCGAAATTTGACGAGAGCAGACATGATATTGTTCAGGCAATAAAACTTGAAAACTCCGAGAATTTAATCGCTTTTTGTAAAGGTCTTCAAAGTGGCTCTCCCATCGATTCTTTTGTCGTTCCCGAGCCTTGGGATATGCCCGGTTATCCGAATAAAGTCATTATGGCGGCAGGTGCATTTACCGGCGGTTCAACGGTTGAACTTTCCGGAGATGCTCCCTTGCGTGCACCTTTTGCCGTATGGCATCAGGGCGGACTTAATTTTCATAGTGCAAAAGTCGGTATTATGCTTGCCGCACAGCAGGTTCTTCGCACGATGAACAAAAATAATATTTGACTGTTTGCAAATATTTCAAAAGGAGAAAATGATGTCTGATTTTTTATTGAGTATGAAAGAATATTGGTATCTGTGGGTAATTTTTGCGGTTTTGCTAATTATTACGATTTTTGTAATGCGAAAGGCATTTGCTGCATCAAAATGCCATAGTGGGCAAGTGAATGAAATGCTTAAACAAGCCGAACATGACAAGAACTTGTTTGAGCGTTATAATAATGCAGAAAAGACAGTATTTCAAAATGACAGTGCCGATGATGTTATTGACGGTCTCGGTATAGTTGTTGAGCAAAAAATCAGCAAAGAAGATGACCATTTGGTTGCATTTAATAACTTATCCGATGTTGAAAAACAAGCATACGCAATACGATATTTTTTCAAGGACAGCAAGGAAAAATTGAGTGATTTTTTCAGAAATAATACTCATCCTTTGACCGATAATGTTCTCATTGTTTTGGAAGAATGCAGTAACGAGGCATTTTTATTGTCAAAAATTCTTGCGGATATGACCGATGATGATAACGAAACGGTTTCTTTTGATTCTGATATTATTGACGAGAAAGACAAGGAATACAGCAAACTTGATTTGAAAAAAATCAAGGAAAATGTCAAGGAATATTTGCTTAAAAATCTGTGATTTTTTCGATGAGGAAAAATAACCCGCAAAATGTACGAATTTTACGGGATTTTTTCTTTATTTTTTCCATTGCTTTTGTTGAAAAAATCGAATATACCTCTTTACATTTTTTTAATATTGTGTTATAATAATCGGTGAGCGTTTATAATCAAACGCATTATAAATTTGTTATTCTTTGATGAAAGGAAAGATATTATGTCCCCTAAGTTTAAGACAATGGACGGTAACAACGCAGCTGCTCACGTTTCCTATGCGTTTACGGAGGTTGCCGGCATTTATCCCATCACTCCATCCAGCCCCATGGCTGATTATGTTGACCAATGGTCTGCACAAGGTCTCAAAAACATTTTCGGAACAACCGTTAATGTTATCGAAATGCAGTCCGAAGCAGGTGCTGCAGGTACTGTTCACGGCTCTCTTGCAGTCGGTGCTTTAACCACTACCTATACGGCTTCTCAGGGTCTTCTCCTTATGATACCGAATATGTATAAGATTGCCGGTGAACTTCTTCCTTGCGTATTCCACGTATCTGCCCGTTGCGTAGCATCTCATGCACTTAATATTTTCGGCGATCATTCAGACGTATATGCTTGCCGTCAGACCGGTTTTGCTATGATTGCAGAAACAAATACTCAGGAAGTTATGGACTTAGGTGCGGTTGCTCACCTTGCAACTATTAAGTCAAGAGTTCCTTTCCTCAGTTTCTTCGATGGTTTCAGAACTTCTCACGAAATTCAAAAGATTCGTGTTTGGGATTATGAAGACCTCAAGGAAATGTGCGATATGGACGCTGTTGCCGCTTTCCGTAAGAGAGCATTAAATCCCGAGCGTCCCGTAATGCGTGGTTCTCACGAAAACGACGACATTTTCTTCCAGAACAGAGAGGCCTGCAACTCATACTATGAAGCAGTTCCCGCCATTGTTAAAGAATACATGGACAAGGTTAATGCTAAACTTGGCACTAACTATCAACTCTTTAACTATTACGGTGCCGATGATGCCGAAAACATCATCATTGCAATGGGTTCAATCAACGACGTTGCAGAAGAAGTTATAGATTATCTCAATGCAAACGGCGAAAAAGTCGGTCTTATCAAAGTTCGTCTTTATCGTCCTTTCTCTGCAAAAGACTTTGTTGACGCTATTCCCGCATCAGTCAAGAAGATTGCTGTTCTTGACAGAACAAAAGAGCCCGGTTCTCTCGGCGAACCTCTTTACCTTGATGTTATCACTGCTCTTGCACAGACAGGTCGCACAGGTATTGATGTTATCGGCGGTCGTTACGGTTTAGGTTCTAAGGATACTCCGCCTTCAAGCGTATTTGCAGTATTCAATGAGCTTAAAAAGGATAATCCGAAGAGACAGTTCACAATCGGTATTGTTGATGACGTTACAAATCTTTCTCTTGAAGAAGTTGAATCTCCCAACACTGCCGCAGAAGGTACAATTGAATGCAAATTCTGGGGTCTTGGCGGAGACGGTACAGTCGGTGCCAACAAAGACTCAATTAAGATTATCGGCGATCATACGGACAAATATGTTCAGGCATATTTCCAGTATGACTCAAAGAAGACCGGCGGCGTAACGGTTTCTCACCTTCGTTTCGGTGATAAGCCTATCAAGAGCCCCTATTACATCAACAAGGCTGACTTTGTTGCTTGCCACAATCCGTCTTATGTTGAAAAGGGATTTAAGATGGTTCAGGACGTCAAGCCCGGCGGAACTTATCTTATTAACTGCCAGTGGACTCCCGAAGAACTCAATGAAAAACTTGACGCTGCTTCCAAGAGATATATTGCTAATAACAATATTAATCTTTATACAGTAAACGCTATCGACCTTGCCGTAGAAATCGGTCTCGGTAAGCGTACAAATACCATTCTCCAGTCTGCATTCTTCTCACTTGCAAAAGTTCTTCCCGCTGAAGATGCGATTGGTTACATGAAGGCCGCTGCTCAGAAGTTTATGAGCAAGGGTGTTGAAATCGTTAAGATGAACGAAAACGCAATCGACGCAGGTGCTACTGCCTACGTAAAGATTGACGTTCCCGCAGATTGGGCAAATGCTACAGACGAAGTTAAGGTTTCTACAACTAAGGGTGATGCCAAACTCGTTAAGATGGTTGACAATATTCTTGCACCTATCAGTATTATGGACGGTTACAGTCTTCCCGTATCTGCATTTACAGACCATGCTGACGGTACATTCTGTCAAGGTGCATCCGCTTATGAAAAGCGTGGTGTTGCTGTTACGGTTCCCGCTTGGGATGACACAAAGTGTATCGGCTGTAACAACTGTGCTTTTGTATGTCCGCACGCAACAATTCGTCCCTTTGCTCTTGATGTCGACGAACAGGCTGCTGCTCCCGCAAACATCAGATATGCGGAAAACGAAAAACTTGCAGCTCGTGCAGGCTTTAAGTACACTCTCGCTGTATCTCCCATGGATTGTATGGGCTGCGGTTTATGCGTCCGCGAATGTAAGGTCGGTGCATTAAAGATGGTTGGTCGTGAAACAGTTGCCGACTATCAGACAGTATTTAACTACTGCGTAAAGAATGTTTCCGAGAAGGAAGCACTTACAAAGAATATTAACGCTGTTACCAGCCAGTTCAAGAAGCCTCTCCTTGAGTTCTCCGGCTCCTGTGCAGGTTGTGCCGAAACAAGTTATGCAAGACTTATTACACAACTCTTCGGCGACAGAATGTTCATTTCCAATGCAACAGGTTGTTCGTCAATCTGGGGCGGCCCCGCCGCAACATCTCCCTATACCGTTAATGCTGACGGACATGGTCCCGCTTGGGCAAACTCCCTCTTTGAAGATAATGCGGAACACGGTCTCGGTATGTACTACGGCTATAAGGCTCTCCGTGACAGGCTTATCTCCAAGGTTGAGGCTATTGCTGCTCATGCTGATTGTCCTGCCGATGTTAAGGCTGCTTGCGACGAATATATCGCTACAATTGATGACGGTGAAAAGAACGGTGCTGCTACAGATGCTCTTGTTAATGCTCTTGAAGGCTTTGACTGTGCTTGCGATAACAAGAAAGACATCCTTGCTAACAAGGAATTCCTTAACAAGAAGTCCGTATGGATATTCGGTGGCGACGGTTGGGCTTATGACATCGGTTTCGGTGGTCTTGACCATGTTATTGCCAGTGGCGAGGATGTAAATATATTCGTATTTGATACGGAAGTTTACTCGAACACAGGCGGACAGGCTTCCAAGGCTTCCAATATCGGTCAGGTTGCACAGTTTGCTGCCGCAGGTAAGGAAGTTGCCAAGAAGTCTCTTGCAGAAATCGCTATGACATATGGCTATGTATATGTTGCTCAGATTGCTATGGGTGCTGACCACAACCAGACACTCAGGGCTATCCGTGAAGCAGAGGCATACAAAGGCCCGTCACTCATCATCGGTTACAGTCCCTGCGAAATGCACTCAATTAAGGGTGGTATGGTTAACTGTCAGGCTGAAATGAAGAAGGCTGTTGACTGTGGTTATTGGAATCTCTACCGCTTCAATCCTGCTCTCAAGGCAGAAGGAAAGAATCCTTTCACTCTTGATTCTAAGGAACCTGCCGGCGGTTATCGTGAATTCTTGATGAATGAAGCACGTTACAGCAGTCTTACTCGTAAGTTTGCCGACCGTGCGGAAGTTCTCTTTGACAAAAACGAAGAGGCTGCCAAGGCTCGTTACGAACATCTCAAGAAACTTGTTGAACTCTATTCATAATTCTTGAAAAATTTTACAGCACGATTTCGGTCGTGCTGTTTTATCTTTTTTGCTGTGTTTTTGAGTTTAATAAGATAATTGTGGTTTTGAGCATAAAAAGAAATATTTACTGTATAATTTAAGTTTAGTTATTTTTGAATTGTATACAGAATATTTTTGCAATTATATTGACGAATCGTGGTAAATAGTGTATTATATAGCTGTAAAAAGAATAAAACAATAAAAATAAAGGATATATTCTGGCAATAAAAATAGAAGGAAGAGAAAGATTTTGTCTGAGATAATAATAAAAAAGAAAAAGTTCGTTCCGGAACTAAGAGACGGAAAAAGTGAAGATATTGTCACGGTTCCTAAGGAAATAGCTGAATGTTCCGGAATAATCATAAACGGAAAAAGGTTAAAATCATTAATATTTACAACCGACATAGCAATAATAATGAATAATAATGCGGATGCAATATTTGCGGTATATCCCTTTACTCCGCATCCCTCTATATTTTCAGCAATAACAAGTGTGGCACAGGCACCCGTATTTGCAGGAGTAGGAGGTGGGACTACCAAGGGGGTAAGATCCCGTGATATGGCACTGCTCGCCGAATCACACGGCTGCATAGCCGTTGTTTTGAATGCACCGGCACCGCTTGAAACCTTCAGGCTTGTATCTGGGAGTGTAATTTGTCCGATAGTCGCAACCATAGTTTCCGAGTATTCAAATGTTGAAGAAAGAATTGAAGCAGGTGCCTCAATTCTCAATGTAAGCGGCGGAGCCAACACTCCGGATATCGTAAAAAAAATAAGAGAAATTAATTCCACCATTCCTATAATCGCAACCGGTGGTGCTACCGCTGAAAGCATATTGAAAACAATAGATGCAGGGGCTAATGCAATATCTTATACTCCGCCTTCAAACGGCGACTTGTTCCGGATAAAAATGGATAGATACAGAGAACTTGCTAAGCAGAATTTTCTTGAAGGCGAAGGGGAAGAGTAGGTTATAAAGGAAGAAAGTAGTCTGAAGTAATTGCAATCAAAGGTTCTTTAGTGAATATTCTATGCATGATAAAAGATGGCTTATATTGTTCGATTTCTGCTTGTTGGTTTGACTACCCATTGCTCTATTAAAATACAGATTATGAGGTAATTATGATGACAGAGAAAATGAAGTTTGGTATTTTGAAAGCCTATGTTGTTCCTCATCCGCCTATTATTTTGCCCGAAATCGGAAGAGGAAGAGAAAAAGAAGTTAATGCCACAGGCACTGCCTTAAAACAAATTGCACGAGAAATTGCCGAATTGGCTCCCGATACAATTATACTTTCTTCGCCACATGCACCGCTATACCGTGATGCCTTTTTCATGTCTTGTTCGGATGCAGATCGGGGCGACATGGGAGATTTCGGATTTTCTTCTATCAAAGAAAGCCTGAATAATGATTTGGAGTTAGCAGACTTAGTTTTGCAAAAAGCAGAACAAAATGATATTCCAATCTTTGCTGATACCAGGGAAAACAAACTGGATCACGGTAGTTTGGTGCCGTTATATTTTATTCGTAAAGAATACAAAGATTTTGAATTTTTACGTATCGGATTATCTGCCCTTTCTGCCAAAACTCATTACCTTTTGGGGCAAATTATTGCAGAGGCAGCAGAAAAACTAAAACGTCGTGTGGTGTTTATCGCATCGGGCGACCTGTCCCATGTTTTGAAAGAGGATGGCCCTTATGGTTATAAGCCTGAAGGCCCCAAGTTTGATAAGATGGTAACCGATATTCTCAGCAGGGCTGCTTTTGACGAATTGCTGACTATGCCGAAAAAACTGCTCAATGAGGCGGCTCAATGCGGTTTGTCGTCTTTTCAGATTATGGCGGGAGCATTTGACGGGAAAGATGTTGAGGCTGAACTTCTATCTTATGAAGGAACTTTCGGCGTAGGTTATGCAGTTTGCCGATTTGTACCCCAAAAACAGAATTCAGACCGTAAATTTCTTGAATTACAAAAAACGGGTAAAAAGACGGAAGATCCTTATATTGCATTGGCTCGACACACTATTCAGGAATATATAAGTAAAGGTATTATTCCCGAACTTCCAAAAGAATTGCCGACAGAAATGACGGAAAAACGTGCTGCAACATTTGTATCTTTACATCGAGACGGGAAATTGAGAGGTTGTATCGGTACTTTGGAACCGCGACAGAACTCTTTGGCATCGGAAATACAAAATAACGCTGTCTCTGCAGCGACAAAAGATCCGAGATTTTCCTCGCTTAAAGTTTATGAACTTGAAGATCTCGTGATTAGTGTTGATGTTCTTTTGCCGATAGAAAAAATCAAATCACTTGAAGAATTGAATCCGAAAAAATACGGTGTTATCGTCAGTTCGGGTTACAGACGAGGTGTTCTGCTTCCAAATCTTGAAGGTGTTGATACCGTGGAAGAGCAAGTTGCAATAGCCAGAGAAAAAGCGGGAATTGCCGCGAATGAAAAATACAGTCTGGAACGCTTTGAGGTTATCAGACATGAGTGAGCCGATTACTTGTCAATTATGTCCGCATTATTGCAAATTAAATGAGGGACAGATTGGTTTTTGTGGTGCAAGACAGGCGAAATCCGGCGAAGTTCAGCCCTTAAACTACGGTAAGATTACATCTCTTGCTCTGGACCCGATTGAGAAAAAGCCATTGGCATATTATCATCCGGGCAGCATGATTTTGTCGGTGGGAAGTTTTGGCTGTAATATGGTATGTCCGTTTTGTCAAAATTATCATATTTCTGACCGAAAAAGAAAGCAGCATAGAGTTCATGATATCACTCCGGAGCAATTGACAGCACTTGCAAAATCTGAAAAAAACAGAGGCAATATAGGTGTTGCCTTTACATATAATGAGCCGTTAATTGCTTTTGAATTTATTTTAGACACGGCGAAATTGGTAAAAACCGAAGATTTGAAGATTGTGGTTGTTACCAACGGGCAAATAAATGAGCCATTTTTGAAAGAATTGTTGCCATATGTTTCGGCTTGGAACATTGATTTGAAAAGTTTTTCCGAAACAACTTATAAAAAACTCGGTGGTTCTCTCAGAACGGTATTAAGAACAATTGAATTGGCTCAGGCAGCGGCACATGTTGAAATTACGACTTTGGTGGTTCCCGGAATTTCCGATAATGAAGATGAGATGAGGGAAGAGGCAAAATATCTTGCTGCCCTTAATCCGAATATCCCGTTACACCTGAGCAGATATTTTCCCTGCTATAAATATACCGAGCCTGCGACGGATATAACAAAAATGTATGCACTAAAAGGAATTGCGGAGCAGTATTTGAATCGTGTCAGATTGGGAAATATGTAATGTGCCTTGTCGGTATTTTAAGTTATTATGAGATAAAAATGAGGTGGAAGTAATGAGGGCGGCATTTCAGATACTTGCCATACCATATCGGATAATCAACAATTCTCCGGTTTATTGTGTATTCCATCGTGCTGACTTTGACCTGTGGCAATTTATTGCCGGTGGCGGCGAGAAAGATGAAACACCTCTCGAAGCGGCAAAAAGAGAAGCCTTTGAAGAGGGCGGAGCAAAGTCGGATAAATGGTTTGAACTCAAAAGCTTGTCCTATATTCCTGTTACAGCCATACCCGAAAAATATCGTCAACATTGGAGCAAGGACATTTATGTAATACCGGAATACACTTTTGGTTTTGAATGTAAAAAAGATATTAAATTATCCCACGAACATACGGAGTATCTTTGGCTCTCTTATGATGAGGCAGCCCAAAAACTCAAATGGGATTCAAACCGCACGGCTCTCTATGAACTTGATTGTCGATTGAAGGAGATGCTGTATCGTTTATAATTATCGGAAAAATATTTTAAGAATTTGGAACGGATATCGGCGATTTGATTTGTATAGAAAAACTGTTAAGGAAGATAGATAGATGGCATTCACGATAGATGTAGATGAGGGGAAATGGAGCAAAAAAGTTCTCCAAATTCTTCTTATCGACAGAACAACAAATAGAAATATTATCTGGGGAACAGATGATTATGAATTGTTAGGCAAGGAGTATGGCTCACACTATCCTATTCTATTTGAGCTTATAACCGGCAAAAATTCAAATCTGATTCAGCCGAGGATATTAAAAACAAAAGAAAGCCAAGGGAATAGGACAAAGGGAAAAGCAGAGGTTTTTACACCGAGTTGGGTTTGCAATGCACAAAACAATCTTGTAGATAATGCTTGGTTTGACAGTGAAGACATATTCAACAAAGAAAAAGGAAAAAGCTGGGAAACAACTACTGGAAAAATTAAGTTTCCTGATAAAAAAGATAGAACTTGGCAAAAATATGTTGATGAAAAAAGACTCGAAATAACTTGCGGAGAAGCCCCTTACTTAGTCAGCAGGTACGACACAGTTTCGGGAAAGGCTTTAGAGCTGAAAGACCGAATCGGATTGCTGGATAGGAAGATGAGAGTAGTGGGTGAAAATACTGATAGTGAAGCCAAATGGCTGAAGTGGTCTGAAAGAGCATTTCAAAGCATATATGGATTTGAATTTCAAGGCGACAGTCTTCTTATAGCAAGGGAAAATCTGCTCGCTTCTTATTGCGATTATACGGAAGATAGGTTACACAGGCAACCTACCGAAAAAGAGCTTATAAATATCGCAAAGATTATTTCTTGGAATTTGTGGCAGATGGACGGATTGACTTATACAATTCCTTATGAAGAGGCAGTAGAGCCTATAGAACAGTTAACTCTGTTTGATATTGCAGAAGAAAAAAAGGAAAGCTTGTGTATTATAAAGGACTGGAGAGCAAAGAAAATTTATACTTTCCAAGACTTAGTGAATAAAGGTGGCAATTAGATGGATAGGATGAAAATAGAAGCAATAGATGTGCTTGACAGAATTATAATCGGTCGTGTAGATCCGCACATCTATGCTTTTACAACAAATACGGTGCCGAATTATTTAAAAGTCGGTGATACATATAGACCTGTATTTCAAAGATTAAATGAGTGGAGGGCGTTTTTCCCTGAGCTTGAAAAACAGTATGAGAATAAGGCTGTTATAAATGATAAAACATATTTTAGAGACTATTCAATCCATCAATTTTTAGAGCAAGATTTGGGAAGAAAACGCCTAACACCCTTTGATTTAGAGGAAGGTATTTATTTCAGTAAAGAGTTTTTCAAAGAAACTCAGCCTAAAGATGTAGATACAGCCATAGATGATATAAAGAGCAACTATAATGCTAACACAGGCAAATATGAATATTATAGTTCTGAAAACAGATTGCCGGAGAAATATCAATATGAAAGAGGCGAAAACTGGAATTTAAGACCAAATCAGGATGATGCGGTAAAAGCGTTTGTAAAAGCAGTTAATAACGGAAGAAAAAACCTTCTGATGTATGCGGTAATGCGTTTTGGTAAATCTTTTACTTCTCTTTGCTGTGCATTGGAAATTGGAGCAAATGTCGTATTAGTTGTATCCGCAAAGGCGGATGTTAAAGAAGAGTGGAAAAAGACTGTTGAGAGTGCAGGAAACTTTAGGGAATATGTATTTTTAGACGCTGATGATTTAGCTTCAAACGACAATGCAATTAAGGATAGCAGAGCAGAAAATAAGAAAGTTGTAATATTTTTAACTTTGCAAGACCTGCAAGGCGATCAAATTAAAGATAAACATAAGGAACTTTTCGGAGAGCAAATTGATTTACTTATTGTTGATGAGACCCATTTCGGTGCAAGAGCGGAGTCTTTCGGAAAGATTTTAGAAAATGCCGGATATGAAAAGTCTGATAAGACTAACACCAATAAACTCGACGATGAAAGTGTTGATATAAGTGTTGCTGAAAAAGAATTAAAGAAAATAAATGCAAGGATCAGATTGCATTTATCAGGCACGCCATATCGTATTTTAATGAGTAGTGAGTTTGAAAAAGAGGATATTATTTCATTTGTACAATTCTCAGATATAGTAAAAGAGCAGGAAGAGTGGGACAAAAATAATCTTAACAGAGACGATGTAAACGAATGGGATAATCCATATTACGGATTCCCTCAGATGGTTAGATTTGCGTTTAATCCGAACAAATCTTCCCGTGAAAAGATGGAAGCACTTAAAAAGAGCGGAGTTACTTTTGCTTTCTCTAAGTTATTTGAACCTGAGGCTATCAAGAAAGATACAAAAAACAAAGGACACAAGAGATTTATAAATGAGCCTGAAATATTGGATTTGCTTCAAGTTATAGACGGAAGCAAAGAGGACGATGAATTACTTGGTTTCTTGGATTATGACAAAATTAAAGAAGGTAAGATGTGCAGACATATGGTAATGGTGCTGCCATACTGTGCCTCTTGCGATGCTATGGAAGAACTTCTTAAGAAAAGAAAAGCGACTTTCAAAAATCTTGGCGAATATGAAATTATAAATATTTCAGGAGTTGACGCAGGGAAAAAATATAAAAGACCAAACGATGTAAAGAAAAAAATAAAGGAATGTGAAGCCTCAAATATAAAAACTTTGACATTGACTGTTAATAGAATGCTCACAGGTTCTACGGTGGAGCAGTGGGACACCATGCTTTATTTTAAGGATACGTCATCTCCTCAGGAATACGACCAGTCTATTTTCAGACTTCAGAATCAATATATAAGAACATTATCCGGCGAAAGCGGACTTATTAAAGAAAACTTAAAACCGCAAACGCTTCTTGTTGATTTTGACCCTAACAGACTGTTCAGAATGCAGGAACGAAAATCACTTATCTATAACGTAAATATTGAAGAAAACGGAAACAGCAAGTTAAAACAAAGGATTGACGAAGAACTTCGCATTTCTCCGGTTATTATGATGAACAAAAACAAAATAAAAGAGGTGAATGCAACTGATATTTTAGAGGCAATCAGCGAATACAATAATCAAAGAAGTGTATCAGACGAAGTTTCGGATATTCCGGTAGATTTGTTATTATTGAATGATGAATTTATCAGAAAAGTCATCGAACGGCAGCCGGAATTCAATTCCAAACAAGGAATGACTGTAAAACCTTTTGAAGGCGATGGCGATGACTTTGATATTGAAGACCCAAGGGTAGGAGAAGAATCAACTTCTCAATCCAAAGAAAAAGATAAACAAAAAGAATATCCTGATCCGGACGATAAGGAATTAAAGCAGTTAGCAAGCAAGATTAAAACATATTACCAAAGGTTGCTGTTCTTCTCTTTCCTGATGAAAGACAAGGTTGCTTCTTTGGACGATATTTTGAAAGTAATAGATAAGGACGAAAACATCAGACTTTCTGAAAATTTATTCTTGGACAAAGGTGTTATTGACAAAATAAGCAAGTTAATGGATCCCCTCAAGCGTAGCAATCTTGATTACAAGATACAGTGCATTTCAATGCTTGCTTTCGATAAAACGTTAAAGCCTCTGGAAAGAGCGATGACATCCATCAAGAAATTTAACAGAATGTCTGAGTCGGAGGTTATTACGCCGTACAATGTGTGCGATGAAATGGTGGCATTGTTACCGGAAGAAGGATTAAGGGAGATTGTATTAAATCAAGAAAAATTCCTTGATATTGCCGCCAAGTCCGGGGAATATGCCGTTTCTCTCTACAAGAGATTGACAGATGGGCTTGGGTATTCACACGAAGATGTAAAGGACACCATTTATTCAATCCCTACATCATCTATAGCATACGAGTTTACAAGAAAGTTCTATGAGATATTAGACCTTAATGTAGAAAATATAGCGGTGAACTTTAATGCTTATGATTTGCTTGATGTTAAAAATGACAAAAACGAAGTGGACTATGACAAGATAAGTAGTTTATTAAGACAGGGAAAAAAGTTTAGTGAAATAACATTGAAAGAAGAAATTAAGGCAGGTGAGGAAACAGTGAATTTCGGGGCAGTAATAGGAAATCCGCCATATCAACTAAGCGATGGAGGAGCTCAGGCAAGTGCGAAACCAATCTATCAACATTTTGTTTTGTTGGGAAAGAAACTTTCAAGCAAGTATTCATGCTATATAACGCCAACGAGATGGTTTGCAGGTGGTAAGGGATTAGATAACTTTAGAGATATGATGCTTAGAGATGAAACAATAAAAGAATTACACGACTTTTTAACACCCGAAGATGTTTTTCCAAATACAAATAACAGAGGTGGTGTGTGTTATTTTTTGAATGACATAAGCAAAATAGATAAAAATGTGAAATTTGTAACTCATAAAAACAACAGAAAGATTTCTGAAATTGACAGACCGTTACTCATCAATGGAATTGATATTTTTTTAAGAGATAACATGGGTATTGACATTATAAATAAATTGAATGACTATGGGTGCAAATCCTTCTTAGAGGAAATAATATCTGCCAGAAAGCCATTTGGATTAGATGGCAATTTTGTCAGCAATGAAAAATTTAAAAATAATAAAAATGGAATTAAAAACCCATTAAAATGTTATGGTAAAAGCCAAAAGATTGGATTTATAGATAGTGATATTATAGAAAAGAACAAGCAATGGATTAAATCGTGGAAGGTTTTTACACCATATGCAAATAATATTGGCACAGAATTAAATGATGACAACCAAAATTCTTTTGTTGGAGAACCAAATTCTGTATGCACGGAAACTTTTTTAACTATTGGTGCAGAATTGAATTTATCAAAGAAAGCAGCTAAAAGCCTTTCTGTGTATTTAAGAACAAAATTTGCAAGGTATTTGCATTCCTTGGCAAAAATTAGTCAACATGGGACTAAACAAACATATAGATTTGTACCTATGCAAGATTTTACAGATAATTCAGATGTAGATTGGACAAAATCCATTGCAGATATTGATGAGCAATTATTTGATAAATATCACCTTTCATCAGAAGAAAGAGAGCATATTAAAAATTCAATAAAGGATATGTAGGGACTCATGAAATGATACGGGACAATCGTTAACCTGATTGTTGCATTTATTACTTCTCTGTTGCTAACATATTCCAAAACAGATTGCAGAATAAGAAAAATTAATGTTTGAAAACCGTTGCAAACGAGATTCTGTGCGAACTTATCTTTTATGAGTGAGGGAACTAACTATCTTCTAAACGGAATGTATCTGACTTATAGCAACTAAAGACAAGGAAAATATGTTCGCTTTGAATATCATATAAAAACAAGTACAGGCAATCTATCAGCATTTATGTGTGTCCCGCCGATAGGTTTTGATTTGGAAGAATTTATTATGCAGTTTGCTTAGTTTTTGATTTACAGAAAAGTTTTAACACGGGAGATAATATTATGAGTAAAAAAGTTGTTTTGAACAAGAATGTTACCTATCAGACCATTGATTCATTCGGCGTTTCGGGTGCGTGGTGGGCTCAGATTGTGGGCGGTTGGGATGAAATTGATGAAAAATCCGGTCTTGAGAAAAGAGAGAGAATAGCCGAGTTGCTGTTTAACAAGGAAAAGGGTATCGGTATTGGTTGTTATCGTTATAATCTCGGAAGTGGCTCGAAAAACAGTCAGAAAGGAAGATACAGTTGTCCTGCAAGAAGGGCTGAAAGTTTTGATATAAGTGATACGGAATATGACTGGAGCAGAGATAAAAACGCGGTTTGGATGATGAAACAGGCTTGTTTGCAGGGTGCGGATGAAGTGGTGTTTTTCGTAAACTCACCGCCCGAAAGAATGACAAATAACGGTCTCGGCTATCAAAGTTATGTCGGACAGACAAATCTTGCAAGAAAAAATCATAAAAGATTTGCAAAATACGTTTTGGATGTAACGGAACATTTCTTAGGCGAGGGAATACCTGTAAAATATATTTCTCCCGTAAATGAACCCGTCTGGTTTTGGACGGAAAATCAGGAGGGCTGTCATTATCATCCGTGGCAGGTATATTCTTTGATGAAAGTTTTTGCCGATGAACTTGAAAAACGTCCCTTGCTTAAAAACGTCCGACTTTCCGGTGCCGAAAATGGGGATATAAGATGGTTTAACAAAACCTATTGTCGTGTTATGCTCGCAAACAAAAAGATAAGAAAACATCTTGACAGTATTGATACACATTCATATTTTACATATCTCCCGTTTCCTTTGATTAAAAAGTCGGTTAATGACAGAGTGGCGTTTATGAAACGCTATAAAAAATTCATGGACAGGCATTATCCGAACGTGCCGATAAAGACAAGTGAATGGACGCATATGAAAGGCGGCAGGGATTACGGAATGGACTCTGCTCTCGTTCAGGCGAAAACGATGTTTGAAGATTTGACTATTTTAGACGTAACCTCGTGGCAACATTGGATTGCACTTAGTCATTATGATTTTTGCGACGGTCTTATTTATTATTCCTTTGAAGAAAATTCAGATGAAAGAATATTTGAATTGACTAAAAGATATTACGCTTTCGGCAATTTCAGCAAATTTGTCGAAAAAGGCAGTAAGCGTATTGACGTAAAATGCGAGGACAAAGACCTTAATGTTATCGCTTTCAAAAACAAAAAAACCGTCGTGGTTATTGTTATAAATGATACGGACGAAGAAAAAGAAATTTCCTTTGAAAACGTTTCCGATAAAGCAAAAATGTATGTTACAAATGACACCGATTCATTGAAAGAATACGACATTCTTGCGGATAACATTAAAATTTCCAAAAAATCAGTTAACACAATATCTTTCTGAATTTTATATAATCGTTATCGGAAAAAGTTGACAAAATATTAAATCAATTTGAAAAAAAGCGGCAGGGAGACGTCAATATCCCTGCCGTTAAAATTATCGGATTATATGAATTTTCATATCGCATTGTTCCGCGATATTAAAATGGATAAAATACTTTTGTTCAAGAGGTATCCATTCATTAAAGAAACGTTTTGCCATTTCCTGTGAATTTCGTTTTAATATTCGTTCTTTTTGTATATCCGGAGAAATATCTAAAAAGACAGAAAAATCATAATATTTCGCAAGTTCCGGATGCATTGAGTAAGCACCTTCTATAATAACCAGTTTTTTCGGTGTAATTTGTTCTGCTTCGCCAATGCTCATGGATGAGCAATCAAATTTTCGATAATTTATTGTTTCACCTTTGCTTAAGGGTTTTAATACTTCCGATAAAAAACGTTCTCTGTCTATGTTCCCGCCTGCCTCTGCATACCTTTCCGGTGTTCTTTGTTCAGGTCGCAGGAAAAAGTCATCCATATGAAATACCGTACAATCGTAAATATTTTCAAGAATATTACTCAGTGTTGTTTTTCCGCTTGCACTGCCGCCATCAATGGCAAGTTTTACTGTTCCTTTTTCAAGTCGTTTATCAAGTTCGATGAAAAGAGAAAGAAACAAAATGTATTTATTGGAAATTACACGGTAAGACGGCTTGTATATTTCTCGAAAAACTTCTGAATGATGAATAGCAGGGAAGCCGTTTGCTTTCCATTCTTCAACGGTTCTTTCAAAATCGTTCACTGAAAAAGGTAATAGCTTTTCACTGACAAACTGTTTAGCGATTTCCAATTTTTCAATTAAATCTTTCTCCCCGTCAGTCTCTTTTTTTGCCGATAAAAAGAACAGTTTTCCAAGAGTATTTACACTTAAACCTTTATTTAGACATGAAAGAGGAACGCGACAATAATCACCGTCAAGTGGTTCAATTTCGAATTGAATATCACGGGAGATGTTATTATACTCTTCGGAAATATTTTCAATTGCAGTATATAAGGATGAAACCGAGTGTTCGCAGCCAAAAGCACTTTGATATAGAAATTTCAATATATCCTGTATTTGTAATTGGGGATATGACCGACAGTGCTTTATAATCAGGTTGCGAGTTTTCTCATTTTGTTCTATTGTGTTCATCTAATCTCTTAAATTCAGAACTTTCGGGCTATCAAGAAGCATAACGAGGATTGGAATCAATACTATTTGCAAGATAATTCCGGGAATTGCATTGGTAAATGCACCGGCGATAAATGCTGCGAAAGTGAAACTGCCTCCGTTAATACCCATGCAAGCAAACATTGAAATGCCCCAAACAAGTCTTCCGACAAGCATCGCAATCAGTAGAGATGCGTAAATATAAGGTTTCTTGCGGGGGAGTAATTTATGCATCAATCCGGCAACTGCTCCGTAAGTGGCAAGCTCAAAAGTCATACAGACTGCCGTCGGAAAAAGCGGAGGCATACCGAGTGTAAGGGAACGCAAAAGTGGTGCTATTAAGCCGACTGCAAGTCCCCAAGGCCAACCGCAGATAAATCCGCAAAGCAGGACGGGAATATGCATCGGACAAAGCATAGAGCCGATTTCAGGTATTTGTCCCGTCAGAAACGGCATTACATAGGCAAGTGCTAAGAAAAATGCAGCAAGCACCATTTTTATTATACTTTTCTTCTTTTTCATCATAAAGTTCCTTTCTTGATAGAATAAAGTGTAATTATCCCTTCTGAGACAATGACCACTCATGATATTTGTGATTTGTAAATTTGCAAAAGGAAACTTCTGATTCCGTAATTATTCTTCTGAATAACATAAATATAATAACATAAATCCAGATAATAATCAAGTATTTTTGCCTGTTATTAAATTTTCTAATTTGTTTATTGCATCAGAGATTAATTCTCCCGTGTTTATATTAGGAACTCCTGCCACTAAATTTTCACACTTGTTTATTGGTATAAGAATGCGGACAGCATCTGCTTTTCCCACAGCAAGAGCCATCTTTTCCGTAATTTCGCCAAGCAGAGAATCTGCAATGGCAATGCCGATAGGACCGATAATGACATCTGTTTTGCGGCAGGCAACAATAACCGGATTTTCGCCGGTAGCTACATTTTTAGCACCCGCTTTCAGCATCGCTGCGGTTGCCACTGCGTTTGTGCCGATTGCCGTCAAGTTGATATTCTGAAATCGTGCAGCTATTTCCTTTACAAGCTGTGCACCCAACTGCCCACCCTGTCCGTCAATGACTGTGATATTCATAATCCACCTCAATACAATATTGAATATATTATATCACAAATCAAAAAAATAATCCACTTAATTTATTTTTGGTATACACGATTTCCAATCGTGCTGTTTTTGTTGACAATTGAGAGCAAATATGATAATATAAACAAGAAGGCGGTGATAAAATGAAAACTATCGTAAAAGAGATTATTAATTCAAAAAAGGCTATGCCCATACTTTCATATCCCGTAAAGCAGATTATGAATGTAAGCGTAAAAGACATGGTAACATGCGGTGAAATTCAGGCAAAAGCGATTGAAACCATTGCTGAAAAATTTGATGTTCCCGCGGTATTTTCGTCTATGGATTTATCGGTTGAGGCAGAATGTTTCGGTGCAAAAGTTCGCTTATCGGACAATGAACCGCCTGAAGTTTTGGGCGGTATAATTTCCGAAATAGGTCAGGTTGATGAAATTATTGTTCCCGATTTGGTTGGTAGAACGGGTATCTTTTTGGAAGCGATAAAACTTGCAAAAACTCGTGTAAATGTGCCGATAATTGCTGGATGTATCGGCCCTTATTCCTTGGCGGCTCGTCTTTTTGATATGACGGAACTGATGTGTGAACTTTATGAATCTCCGGATGAAGTTAAAGTGTTGCTCGATAAGACAACCGAATTTATCATAAAATATATAAAGGCACTTAAAGAAGCCGGAGCGGATGGAATATGCATAGCAGAGCCTGCCGCCGGACTTTTGTCGCCGGAACTTGCCGATGAGTTTTCAAATCACTATGTCAAGCGGATCTTTGATGCCGTGGATGACGAAAACTTTGTTTTGATGTATCATAACTGCGGAAATACGGTAGAGCAAATGTTGGATCGGCTTGCCGAAATAAAAGCGGATATTTATCATTTCGGCAACAGTTCAAATCTTAAAAATATTCTTGAAAATATGCCGAATTGTGTTGTTTCGGGAAATATTGATCCGCTTCTTCTCAGAAAAGATTCAGAAACTGTCAAAAGAGAAAAGGAAAGAATTATCTCTCAATGCGGAGAATTTGATAATTTCATATTCTCAACCGGTTGCGATATTCCGCCGGATGCAAATATTGATTCACTGATTGAACTTTTTAAATAATGATAGAAATTACTGTAATAACTCCCTCCGGCAGAGAGAATATTAAAACCGAAAAGGGAAGAAAACTATCCGAAGTGCTTATAGAAAACGGCTATGAGATAGCCACTCCTTGCGGTCAGAAGGGTACTTGCGGGAAATGTCAGGTGAAAATTAACGGAACAAAAGAACGTTCCTGCCGTTATTTTTTAAGTGAAAATATTATTGTTGAGCTTGATAAAAATAAGCCTCAAAAAGAGCAGATTAATACTATATCAGCAAATTATGATACAAATTGCAAGCTCTGTCTTGATTTAGGCTCAACAATGATGACGATGGCTCTTATTAACCAAAACGGCGAAGTTGTCCGAGAGTTGACACGCAAAAACCCGCAGTCCAGATTTGGTGCGGATGTTATTTCCCGTATTGACTATGCGACAAAAAATGGTACAAATATACTTCATGAATGTACGGCTGATGAGATAATCTCAATGGCTCAAGCTTTAAGTTCGGACGTTTTTGAGATTTATGTTTCAGGCAATACAGTTATGCTTCATATTTTAGCCAATTCCGATTACAGAGGCTTGGGTGTTGCTCCCTATACGCCCATGTTTTTAGATGCTCAAAAATTCGATATTGAATCGAAAAACCAGCAGAAATACAGTATCAAAACAGTGCCCTGTATTTCCGCTTTTGTCGGCGGTGATATTGTTTCCGGGCTTGAATATATAGGTTATCCGTCAGAAAATAAGTATAACCTTCTTGTTGACTTGGGTACAAATTGCGAGATTGTTTTGTTCTCGAAAAATAAAATGCTTTGCACATCGGCTGCTGCTGGTCCCAGCTTTGAAGGAGCTAACATCAGTTCAGGAATGAGTGCCGTTGACGGAGCAATTTGTGAGTATTATAATGGGGAATACAAGACAATCGGGAATAATGCACCTTTAGGAATTTGTGCGACAGGTCTTATAGATGTAATTATATATTTAATAAAGAGCAGTATTGTTGAAGAAAACGGATATATGCCGTCGGGAAATTTCAGAATAACCGAAAAAGTCGGGATAAATCAAGCGGATATTCGTGCATTTCAGCTTGCAAAATCAGCCGTCTTTTCGGGAATACTTGCAATGTTTCGTCATTCAGGTGTTAGTTTTGAGGAAGTTGAGAATTTCTATGTTGCGGGTGGCTTTGCTGAAAACCTCAATCTGGAAAATGCAGTCAGTCTTGGTTTGTTACCAAAAGAATTGATTGAACAATATAAGCCAATAAAAAATTCTTCCCTGAAAGGTGTTGTCAAAATTGCAAGTAAACGTTCGCAGATGATTGATATTTCCAAGGCTTCATATATAGATTTATCAACAGACGTGGATTTTACTGAAGATTTCATTGAAAATATGAGTTTTTGATACCACAAGCAAAATTATTTTTAAAGCTCTGAAAATGTGATAATGATGAGCTTTTTTGTTTTTTATGACCAAATTACAACAAAAGCGTACCACAACATATTGTGGCGTTCAAAACTTTTTCAAAAAAAAATAACGAAATGTTGTAAAAAAGGACTTGACAAATCTTTCGTAATGTGTTATAGTGGGTATCAACCGCATGAAGTTAAAAACTCAAAAGGAGAATATATATTATGTACCAAGTTGTTAAAAGAGACGGAAAAGTTGTAGATTTTAATATCGCAAAGATTTCTACTGCTATTTCCAAAGCATTTGAAGCTTGTGAAGTTCCTTATAATCAGGATATCATTGACCTTCTTGCTCTTAAAGTTACGGCAGATTATGCCCCCAAAATCAAGGATAACAAAATAGGCGTTGAAAATATTCAGGATAGTGTTGAAGCTGTTCTTATTACTGCCGGTTATTCCGAAGTTGCCAAACGTTATATTCTTTATCGTAAGCAACGAGAAAAAATTCGTAATATGAAGTCATCTTTCCTTGATTACAAGGAACTTGTTGACAACTATGTTCATCTTTCCGACTGGCGTGTTAAGGAAAATTCAACCGTTACCTATTCCGTAGGCGGTCTTATCCTTTCAAACTCCGGTGCAATTACGGCTAATTATTGGCTTTCCGAAATTTATGACGAAGAAATTGCCAATGCACACAGAAATGCTGATATTCACCTTCATGACCTCTCGATGCTTACAGGTTATTGTGCAGGCTGGAGTTTGAAGCAACTTATTCAGGAAGGTTTGGGCGGTATTCCCGGAAAGATTACTTCCGCACCCGCAAAACATCTTGCCACACTTTGCAACCAGATGGTTAACTTTCTCGGTATTATGCAGAATGAATGGGCAGGAGCACAGGCATTTTCGTCCTTTGATACATATCTTGCACCTTTCGTAAAGACCGATAATCTCTCATTTGAAGCAGTTAAAAAGTGTATAGAATCCTTTATTTTCGGTGTAAACACTCCTTCCCGTTGGGGCACACAGGCTCCTTTCTCAAACATCACTCTTGACTGGACAGTTCCTTCCGATCTTGCCGAACTTCCCGCAATCGTAGGCGGCAAAGAGATGGATTTCAAATACAAGGATTGCCAGAAGGAAATGGATATGGTAAACCGTGCTTTCATTGAAGTTATGATTGAAGGCGATGCAAACGGCAGAGGTTTCCAATATCCTATTCCAACATATTCAATCACAAAAGATTTTGATTGGTCTGAAACAGAGAATAACAAACTTCTCTTTGAGATGACCTCAAAATATGGAACGCCCTATTTCTCAAACTATATCAATTCAGATATGGAACCCTCTGATATTCGTTCCATGTGCTGCCGTCTTCGTCTTGACCTTCGAGAGCTTCGTAAAAAGAGCGGCGGTTTCTTCGGCTCCGGCGAAAGCACGGGTTCTATTGGTGTTGTTACCATCAATATGCCTCGTATTGCATACCTTTCAAGCGATGAAAAGGAATTTTACCGCAGAATTGACAGAATGATGGATATATCTGCACGTTCTCTCAGCGTTAAGAGGGAGATTGTTACCAAACTCCTTAATGACGGACTTTACCCCTATACAAAGCGTTATCTTGGAACGTTTGACAATCACTTTTCCACAATCGGTCTTGTCGGCATGAATGAGGCTTGTCTTAATGCCAACTGGGTTCAGAAAGATTTAACCCACGAAAAAGCACAGCAGTTTACAAAAGAAGTTCTTAACCACATGCGTGAGCGTCTTTCCGATTATCAGGAAGAATACGGTGCTCTCTTTAACCTTGAAGCCACTCCCGCAGAATCAACTGCCTATCGTCTTGCAAAACACGATATCAGCCGTTATCCCAATATTATTACTGCAAGTGAAGCCGATAAAACTCCCTATTATACAAATTCCTCACATCTTCCCGTCGGTTATACAGACGATATTTTCACTGCTCTTGACATTCAGGATGAACTTCAGACTCTCTATACTTCCGGAACGGTTTTCCATGCTTTCTTGGGTGAAAAACTGCCCTCTTGGAAGGCTGCTGCCAACTTGGTACGTAAAGTTGCTGAAAACTATAAACTTCCGTATTATACTCTTTCTCCGACATATTCGGTATGTCAGGATCACGGATATATTGTTGGTGAACATTTTAATTGTCCGACATGCGGCGAAAGAGCTGAAGTATATTCCCGTATTACGGGTTATTATCGTCCCGTTCAGAACTGGAATGACGGTAAGGCTCAGGAATTTAAAGAGAGAAGGCTTTACAATATCGAAACATCAAGATTGGTTCGTGACGGTGTTGAATCAGGTGTCGAGCTTGAAGAAAAACCCGAAGTTGCCGTAGCGGTTGCTACATTGGAAGCCGGAAACAACTATCTCTTTACAACCAAAACTTGTCCCAATTGCCGTGCTGTTAAGACTGTAATGGACAAAGCAGGACTTGAATATGAAGTAATCGATGCTGAAGAAAACGCAGAACTTTCCAATTCAATCGGAATCAAGACTGTTCCTACTTTGATCGCTGCCGATGGTACCGTTCATCTTGGTGCCGGTGCAATAAGGGCACATATCGGCTAAAATTTATGAATAATGAACTTGGGATTTTCCTTTGTTCATTATTCATTTTTGTGAGTTAATTTTAAGGGCAAATTTTTATGAATCATTATGATGTAGCTATTATTGGTGCGGGGATAGCCGGTCTTACGGCTGCTATATATTCCAGCCGAGCCGGAAAATCGGTAGTTATTTTCGAAGGTGAGGGAATAGGCGGACAGATTGCATCCTCTCCGGTTGTTGAGAACTATCCCGCATACTCCGAAATATCCGGTATGGAGCTTTCGGATAAAATTTATGAGCAGGCAATAACTCTCGGTGCTGAGCTTGAATTTGATAAAGTGGTGGAGATTATTCCCGGCAAAAAAGTAATAATAAAAGCGGAATATTCCGAATATACCGCCGATAAACTTATCATTGCGACCGGAGCAAAACATCGTCATTTAGGCATTGAACGGGAATTTGATTTAGTTGGCAGAGGAATTTCATATTGTGCCGTTTGTGACGGTACTTTGTATAAAGGCGGTACTGTAGCTGTTGTAGGCGGTGGAAACACTGCCGTTACGAGTGCGATATATTTATCCGGAATATGTAAAAAGGTATATCTGATTCACCGTCGTGATGAATTTCGTGCTGATGTCGAATTGGTCGAAAGGGTAAAGAATATTCCTAATATCGAGATGAAATTATCCCGTACAGTATCAAGACTAATCGGAGATGATAAGATTTCTCAAATTGAGCTTAATGACTGTGAGATTCTTGATTTGGATGCTCTTTTTGTCAATATAGGGCAGGTTCCGAACACGGAGTTGGTGCGAGATTTACTTAACTTGGATGAATCCGGATTTATTATTGCCGACGAAAGTTGCAAGACGAAGTATGATAATATTTTCGTTGCCGGAGATGTCCGAACCAAAGTTGCACGGCAACTTACGACTGCCGCTGCCGACGGAACGGTTGCTGCTTTGGCTTAAAAAAACAAGCTTCCCGATTTAATTCGGGGATTCGTTTTTTGCGTTGAGCGGTGCGGATTTCAATTTTATAAGCAAGACGGTTTGTTTTTATGCCTTTGTTGAGAATAAATTATGGATGAATTGTGTATAAAATCGCAATAAGAAAAACAAAATTAAAGCAAGTATATCAGATTGCTACACAAATAAAAATTTTTATCTTTTTTGGCAATTTCCTCTTTACAATTTACTATTTATATTGTATAATACATGTGTATATTTATAAAATGGGCTATGTATGAAAGGAATGTGACCAATGAAATTTACTTTTAAGCCTGTGAACAGAATTCTTGCCGTGATAATGGCAATAGTAGTGGTCATGGTGTCTTTGCCGATTATTGCGTCGGCAGAGTCGTCAACCGTGAAATTGGCTACCATATCTGATATTCATTATTTTGATATTACCGATGATATGCCGATTGATGACGGACTTATTTCTAAATTCAACGGATCAAGTTTACAATGTCTTCAAACAAGCGGCATTCTTGACTCTGCTCTTGATGCTGTTAAGAAGGATGGTGCTGATTATCTCTTAGTCTCCGGAGACTTGACATTGAATGGAGAAAAAAGGAATCATATCGCACTTGCAGAGCGTTTGAAGAAATTTGAAGCAGATTCCGGTATTCAGGTTATTGTAACAAACGGAAACCATGACATCAACTGCAGCAAGGCAATGGACTACGTTGAGAATACCGACACCGGCGAATATTATTGGGACTACTGCGAGAGTATCGGTCCCGAAGAATTTATGGAAATTTATGCTGATTTAGGTTTTGATCTCGCACACCACAAGTATGAACCTGTGGTAGGTTGGGCAAACAGTTTGTCCTATTCCGTAAATCTTAACGATTCAATACGTTTGGTGGTTATGGATGCCGGTAAGTATACTGTTGACAATACTGCTAAGGGACTTGACAGCCATGAAACCGGTGGCAGTTTCACTGAAGAAGGTCTTGCCTGGGTTATGGAAGAACTTGCAGACGCAAAGGCAAATAACCAGGAAGTTATCGGAATGACACACTGGAACCTTACCGCCGTTAACTATTTCCAAGCCTATGTTCTTCAGGGCTTTGTTATGGATAATTGGGAAGAACTCAGTGAAAAGTTCGCCGATGCAGGTATGCACTATGTCTTTACCGGTCATTCCCATCTTAATGATATTTCTTCGAATATAAGTGATAAGGGCGAAGTGATTTATAGCATTCAGACAAGTTCTTTAGCTTCTTTCCCGAACCAATACAGAGAAAATACATTTACGGTTGAAAACGGTAAAATTACCGCAGCCTTCGAAGTATTTGACTGTGATAAGACAATGCAGGTTGTCGACTTGACAGGCAAGAGATATACAAAACCTTACAGAAAATGGTCATATTCCTATTTTTATTGTGACGGCTCTGCTACCGATATGGTAATGCAGATTATTGAGCCGACACTCAGAAAAATATTCAAAGACATAAGTCGTGCCGGTTTGGTTCCTTATATTGAAGGCTTGGTTGGTATGGATTTTACCAAGTTCTTTGATGACCTTCTTCACGGCGGACTGGTAATCAACACTCAGGCATATGTAACCGCACAAAATGTAATGGGTGTTATTAACGATATAGGTGATCAGATAGAAACAAAATATATCGACAATCCTGATTATACAATAGATTTAATTCGTGAACTTGTTCGTTCATTTGTTGATTTGCCCGCTTCACATCTTCCGTGCAAGAACTTCTTAAGCGAATACGGTTTGGGCAGTGCCAACCGTAAAGGTACATTGGGTGAAGCCATATTGAGCGGTATGATTTATATGTATCAAGGAAATGAAAATCCTGAAAATGATGCGTTTATTAAGGATGTTTTGGCTCGTTTTGAATCGGGCGAACTTGTTCGTCTTATCGTTGATTGGGCGAGAGAATATTTAATCAAGGGCTTTATTCAGGACGAACTTCTTTCAAGCATTACATTAAACCTTTCCACTTTCGTTATTGCTGACGGTGCGGCCGATTTAAGAGCACTTATTGCAGAGATTGAAGCGTCAATCGACAATGCGGATACTGATATCTGGAGCAAGGTTCAAGCTGCTTTTGCCGATGCAATGCTCAAGCAGGGAACAAGCGTTGAAGAGCTTATGGGCTTGGTAGATAATTTACTTGTGAGCATTGACGATATGCTTAACTTCTTTGGTAAAGACGGCATCAGCGGATATTTCTATCTTGCCATTCAGATGCTTACGCCCGAACAGTTATATGCTCTTTTAAGCACTGTTGTTGATATCCCCGAAATGCCCGACTTTACTTTAGACCGCAGTATTTTAGGTCTTGCAAATATGATTTTGGGATTTGGTATTCTTGATTGGGGTAACAGTGTTGATGAAGTTGTTGACTATCTGATTGAACATTATGTTACTGATGAACAGTGTGAGGGTATCGGTTATCAGGTAAGCTTGATTTTAGGTTCACTTGTTTATGATACAGATCCTCAGTTTATGGGTGATTTCAATGTAACTTATGTCTATGATGGTCCTGTTGAGGTTATTCCCACTAAGGAAGATTACAGGCTGCCTTCAATTATCACTACAACATTCGGTAGTGATGCTCAGACAGAATATAATATCAGCTGGTACACAAAGAAGAGTCTGGAAAGTACAGATATTGAAATTTACGAAAGCAGCAGATATGAAGCTGCTCCCGAATTTACCGGCACACCCACAGAAGAGGCAGATTTTGGTATATTCAAAACTTCCGAAGAAGTTGTCCGCAGTTTCTTTGGAGTAGATATTGGTGTTGCGGGTCTTCTTAATTATGAAATAACAATGTGTCGTCATACAATAGCTCTTGCCGATTTGAAACCGAATACAACTTATTATTATCGCATAGGCAATGCCGAATACGGCTGGTGGAGCGAGGTTGGAATGATTAACACTTCCTCAACATCCGGTTCATTTAACTTTATTCATGTAACCGACAGTCAGAGTCAGAGTCAGGCACAGTACGATCGTACATACGGTAAAGTGCTTGAAAGTGCATTTGCAAAGTTCCCGAACTCAGCCTTCATTCTTCACACCGGTGACTTTGTTGATCACGGTAATAATCTGCATCAGTGGACTTGGTGCACAAATGCAAGCGAACAATATGCAATGAAATCTGCAATTATGCCTGTGTCCGGCAACCACGAAGGTTATGGAGCATATGCAATTTCCAACAACTTCCTTGTTGAGCCCGCAGATGAAATGTACGATTCATATGACGGTGTATACTATTCATTTGATTACGATAATGCACATTTTGCTATCTTAAACACAAACGATCTTTGCTCTGACGGTTCTCTTTCAATTCCTCAGTATGAGTGGCTTAAAGAAGATATGGCAAATAGTGAAGCTCAGTGGAAATTTGTTGCCATCCATAAGGCTGTATATTCAAACGGTGATCATTTTGCTGATGATGAGGTAGTCGGTCTTCGCGACCAGCTTGCACATCTTATGCCCGAACTTGATATTGATATGGTGTTCCAAGGTCATGACCATGTCTACCTTCGTACAGACGCCCTTAATAACGAACAGATTTTCGCCTATGACAAGGATGTTCTCATTGAAAAAGGACTTACCGTTGATGCAATGGTAAATCCCGACGGCACGGTTTATGTAATAAGTGGTGCAGCAGGCGTTAAGTCTTATGTTCAAAACGATCCCATGGCTACCGAGAAATTCTTCCCGAGCAATTGCATCGCAAAGACTGCTGCTGTTGATAATCCTATTTACTCAAGCATCACGATTGAAGGCAATAAGTTGCTGTTTAAGGCATATTCCGTTGATAAAAACGGTGTAACGACTGAGATTGACTCTTTTGGTATTGCAAAATATGATGAGTTTGTTCGTGTAGGTGATACAAACTTAAACGGTGAACTTTCCGTTATTGATGCTCGTGAGGCTCTTCGTGCCGCATTGGGCTTTGAACGCATAATCAATCAGAGCCGTTGTGCTGCCGACATAGACGGTGACGGCAGGGTATCGGTTGTTGACTCAAGAGCAATTCTTCGTGCCGCATTAGGTATTGACATATTTGAGCCCGAATATAAGGCATATAATATCGATCTTTACGAAGGTGAATATAAAGCTCCCGCAGAGGAAGGAACCACAGAATCAGAAGAAGAAGTTGAATAATGAATATTATTCCTAAGCTATCCGAGTTTTACTATATCGGCAAAGGTTATATGCCTGAAAACGCCGATATAGTGCGGATAAATGACGATAGGTTTGCTCGTGAGGAATATGATATTGAGATTTCGACCAAGCAAATAACCGTTAAGTCCGCTACAGATGAAGGGTATTATCGTGCGATGACTACCCTTCGTATGCTTATGGATTATAATAAAGAAATCAGGGTTTGCCATATTCATGACAAGCCCCGTTTTTCATATCGTGCATTTATGATTGATTCAGCAAGACATATGCAATCTATCGAAGAAATCAAGAAAATGATAAATGCCGCAGCACAGTTTAAGTTTAATGTTTTTCACTGGCATCTTTGTGATGACCAAGGATACAGGATTGAAAGCACCTCTCTTCCTGAACTTAATATAATCGGCTCTTATCGTAAAAATGACCGGTTCGGGAAAATCCGCAGTGACTTGCGTTACGGAGGCTATTATACGAAAGACGAAATTCGGGATATTGTTGCATATGCTAAGGAACGATATATTGAAGTGGTTCCCGAAATTGATATGCCGGGACATACGACGGCGATTATATCCACATTCCCGAATGTATCCTGTGAGGGAAAGAAAATTGATGTTCGTTGTACGGGTGGAATTTTCCCCGAAATTCTCTGTGCGGGAAATGATGAAACTTTTGAATTGATATATAAGATATTGGACGAAGTGATAGAGCTGTTTCCGGGGGACTACGTCCATATCGGCGGTGATGAAGCACCTAAAATCAAGTGGAAAAACTGCGAAAAATGTCAGAAGAGAATGAAGGATCATCAGCTTAAAAACGAAGAGGAACTTCAAGGGTGGTTTATGAATAAGGTTGCCGATTATTTAAGCTCCAAAGGCAAGAAAACAATTAGCTGGAATGAGAGCTTGAAATCCGGAATTTTAAGTTCAGATATTATTGTTCAGCAATGGCTCAAGGGTGAAAAGGCAGTTACTAAGCATGTAAATAACGGCGGTTCTGCAATATTTTCCGATTTCGGTCATGTATATCTTGATTATCCCCACAGTTTTACTCCGCTTGACAAAGTGTATAGCTATAAACCTGTGTTTAAAATCATTCATTCCGAGGAAAATATATTGGGTATAGACTCGCCCTTGTGGACAGAGTTTATAACAGACGATAATCGACTTGAATATCTCGCCTATCCTCGTCTTTGTGCAGTTTCCGAGATTGCCTGGAGTGATGAAAAATCACGTAATTATGATGATTTTTTGAAGCGACTTGATGCAGTAATGCCGATATTTGAAAAGCTTAACATCAATGTTGCTCCAAAATCCGATTGGCACAGAACTCCCGAGGGAGTACGAAAAACTATTCAGTTTTTCATAAATATAACACGACATTAAAGGAGAAAAGTTATGAAAAAGATTACAGCAATTCTTTTAGTTTTTTCATTGCTTGTCGGTTGTCTGCCCCTTGCCTTTGCAGAAGAGGGTATAACAGCACCGATTGAAAATGAAAATGCGGAGCCGTTATATGATAACGGATTGCCGCTTGTTATTCTTGCCGGTATGGAGTTCGCCGGACTTGTCAAAGATAAGGGACTTGAAACTGAAGAAAATGCCTTAGGTTCCGTCGAAACATCTGATATTGTTAAGATGATTTTCAAGACTATCTGGGCAGTAATTTCAAAATTCAGCATTAACGCGGGTATTGATGTTGTTACTGAATTTGTTAGCGGTATGTTCAAATACCTTGCTTGTGACGGTAACGGAGATTCTATTTATAATGTGGAATTTCGTGAATATTACGACAAGAGTATGGCTCATTATCCCGAATATTATGCACATAAAGGCGGAGCAAATGAAACCGGTATAGTTCGCGATGCTGTTGACACTTATGGACCTGAAAGAGTATATTACATTCGTTATGACTGGCGTTTAGACCCCCGTGAAACCGCTGTATTTGTTAATCAAATGGTAGAACTTGCGAAATCGGAGCATAATGTCGATCAGGTTAATTTTGTCTGTTGTTCAATGGGCGGTGTTGTTGCACTTAACTATATCAACACTTACGGCTCAGCATCTCTTAAAAATTTGGTATTTAACTCATCTGCGGTTTACGGCACTCATGTTTTAACCGACTGTTTTACGGGAAATATCGTTTTTGATGCTGATGTTATATACAGATACTGCGAATTTAAGCTTGATAACCCATCCTTAATGGGACTTATCAGACTTTGCTACAAAACAAAACTTTTAGATGTTCTCTGCAAAGTAGTTAACAAATTTACTGAAAATCACAAGGAATATATCTTCACAACCGGACTTGCCGATACGTTAGGTACAATTCCGGGCTATTGGGCTTTGCTGCAACCCGACAAATTGGATGAAGCAAAGAACTTTCTGTTCGGCGACAAACAGGAAGAATATGCCGGTCTTATTGAAAAGATAACGGCACTTAATGAAGTTAATGCAAAGCGTGAAGAAATACTCTTAAACGCACAGGCAAACGGCACAAATATGAGTTTTATTGCTTGCTACAATCGTCCCAATGTTCCGGTTTATGCACATGCCGGTCTTCATGGTGATGATACTTTGGAAACAGATTTGATGGCGGGCGGTGCAACCGTTTCAAATATCGGCGAAACATTGTCAAGCGAATATTTAGCAGAGTGTGACGGCAAATATCTCTCTCCCGATAAAGACATTGACTGCTCCACTTGCCTTATGCCCGACTATACTTGGTGTATAAAAGACGGCAGACACGTTGCAGGCAGATATAAGAGCGATTTCAATCAGTTTTTATGGTGGCTTATGATGGCTGAAGAACAGCGTACAATTTATGATAAAGAGGAATATCCGCAGTATATTCAAGGTGGAACTGACGATAATTTTTACGGTAAGGTGAAATAAATGAGATGTCCCTTTTGTAGTGATCCCGACAGCAAAGTCGTCGATTCCCGTGCTGCGGATAACGGAGCAAAGATAAGACGCAGGAGAGAATGTACAAAATGTAAGCGTCGTTTTACAACTTATGAGATATTGGAATATACTCCGATTGTTGTTGTAAAAAAAGATTCTTCTCGTCAGGCTTTTGACAGCGAGAAACTGATTAAAGGTATGCTTCGTGCCTGTGAAAAACGCCCCGTTCCGATTGATGTAATAAAATCTGCTGTTGATGCGATTGAATTGGAACTTCATCAGAACAATGTCCGTGAAGTCAAAACTGAGAAAATCGGCGAAATGGTACTTGAAAAATTACGCAAGATTGATGATGTTGCTTATATCCGTTTTGCCTCAGTTTATCGTAGGTTTGATGACGTCGATTCTTTCCTCCGTGAGCTTGAAAATATCAGTAAAAAAGATTAGAAAAAGCTCCCTTTCTTTTTCACATCATTCTGACGAAAAAACCGCAAAAACAAGTGTACGATGGCAAGCAGAAAAAGTTGCCAAGTCAGATAAATAAGGAGAAATAAGACGGTGAAAACAATTGGCGAGAGAGTAAAATATTATCGGAAATTACGCGGGCTAACACAAAATGAAATTGCCGATATTCTTAATTACGGACATATATCATCTATTGGGAAAATCGAGGCGGGGAAAACGGAAATTCCGCAATCCCGTATTCTGGCATTTTCTGAGGCTCTCGGGATAACACCGAATCAACTTTTAGGGTTTGAAAATAGTGTTTTTTGATTTTTTTTGAAAGAGCGGTGTGTTTTTATGTTTTATGAACGAGTGCTTAATTTATGTGCTGAGAACGATATGACAGTAACACAGCTTATGAAAGAGTTAGGTTTTTCAACCTCTGCCCCTGCCCGTTGGAAGCGTGGAAGTGTCCCTAATTCCTCTACAATTAAAAAAATAGCAGATTATTTTAATGTTCCAGCATCGCATTTTACTAACCAAATGTTTGATTGTGAGTGTTCCACAATCACAAATAACACATATAAACAAGAAGCAAATAATAATGCTAATTCAACAATTACACAGAATATAAATGAAAAAATGCCCCCAGCCTTTATGAATGAGGTCATTGCGATGTTTGAAAATCTGTCGCCGTATAATCAAGCAAAAGTTTTAATATATGTAACGGACTTATATGTAACAGAGTTAAACAAAGATAAAGAGCAGCGAAAAAAATCACCGAACCTGACAAGTGAGGAGAAATAAGATGGTGAAAACGATTGGCGAAATAGTGAAATATTACCGCAAAAAAACGTGGATTGACGCAAGCGGAACTTTCAGAAATATTGGAATACAGTCATATGTCCTCAATCGGAAAAATTGAACGTGGAGAAGCGGATATTCCGCAGAGTAAAATTCTCGATTTCTCAAATGCACTCGGAATAACACCGAATCAACTTTTAGGGTTTGAAAATAGTGATTTTATGAGTTTTTATGATTTAGTAATCGACTTATGCTTACAAAAAGGAATATCAATATCATTTTTAATGGATGAGTTAGGTTTTTCTCGTAGCAATCCCGCTCAATGGAGAAAGGGAACTGTTCCCACAGCCTCAAAAGTTAAGGAAATAGCAGATTATTTTAACGTGCCAGTATCGTACTTTACAGAACAACATTCAAATATCAGAAAGCCGTATTATAAAAAAGTAATCGGCACTGTTGACGAACTCGATCTGCTCGGCACGCATTCCCAAGAAAACAAAAAAACGACCTCACCTTTGATAGATGAAGCCGTTAAGATATTAAGCAGTTTATCAACAATGGGACAAGCCCAAGCATTAGTTATGCTTGATGAATTGCTTAAAAAAGAAAAACAGGATTATAATAATGAAAAAGTCAAGACCTAAGAAGAGACTATTGGAAAAGAAAATTACAATCAACGGAAAGAGGATATCTGTTTACGTTAGAGATTTTGAAGAACTTGCGGAAAAAGTCAGAATAAAACGGGAAGAAGTTGAATAACAAGCTCTGCACATATTCAAAGATGTTGCGGATGAGTGGCAAGACTAGCATTTTCCGACAATTCGACATAATACTTCGTTTCTTACTCCATCTCGTTAAGAGATTGTATCAATCAGTTTGGTGATATTCCAATATCTAAAATTAAGTCTGCGGAAATACAGCAATTCATTAATTCATTTTCAAAACTGGCAAAGCAAGACAGACAGTTAACCTGCGGTTAGTGGTGATGGAGTTAATCTGTGATTATTCTGTTTTGCAATATTATATACCTAATAAACCCTTGTAATGCGGTTAAACTTCCGAAAATATAAAAAACCGCAAAAACAAAGCATTAGTTAATAATTTTGTCTTTGTATATATTTTACAGATGTTGCATTTTGATTGATTTTTTATGTTTGTCGTACAAAGAAAAATAAACGGCTTGGTTAAGCCGTTTTATACACGATATTTTTTCGTGCTTTGAATTAAATATATTTTAACCAAAAATTCCTGTGATGGTTGAGATAAGGCTGCTGAAAAAGTCGTTTTCGCCGTTGAATAAATCATCAATAGCAGACTTAATTGAATCAAAATCAAAACCGAAGTTGTTTATTGTCTGCCATAATGCGTTAAGCACAAATATTCCTCCCTTATATTTATGTTTTGTAAAAGGATTATAACACAAGTTTGTGAAATTATAATTACAAAAAAGAAAAATAAAAAATATTTTTTAATTATTTAGCCATATTTATGTAATATTTGGCAGAAATATCAGCAGGGTGAAAAATAAAATAAAAATTTAAAACATTGAGAAAAAAACATTGACAATAGTAAGCGGATGTGTTATAATTTCACCGTCTTTAAGCGATACAGAGAGATCGGCAAGATTTGTCTATGATAAAGCTCAAAATAAGCAATGTTGTACCGTGCCTTGTCGATTTTCGGTGAGGTATTTTTTTTATGAATATTGTAAAACTTCCCGGATTTTGTGATGTTCATGTCCATTTCAGAGAACCCGGATATGAATACAAAGAAACCATGGAAACGGGTATTCTTTCGGCAATGGCGGGCGGATATAGTGATGTTTGCACGATGCCGAATCTTAAGCCCGTCCCCGACAGCATTGAGAATGTAAAGTGCCAGACGAGTAAAATTCCTGCCGACAGCCTTGTCAATATTTATCCCTACGGTTCAATAACAAAAGGACAAAATGGGGAAGAACTTTCCGATATGGAGGCGATTGCTCCGTTTGTGATTGCCTTTTCGGATGACGGCAGGGGTGTTCAAAGCGACAAACTAATGCGGGCGGCTATGCTCAAAGCAAAGAATTCAGATAAGATTATCGTTGCACATTGTGAAGTAAATGACCTTCTTGACGGAGGTTATATTCATAAGGGCGAATATGCAAAAACTCACGGTCATAAGGGTATTTCTTCCGAAAGCGAATGGAAGATGATTGAACGTGATTTACGCTTGGTAAAAGAAACGGGTTGCAAATATCACGTCTGCCACATTTCGACAAAAGAGGGCGTTGAACTTATCAGACAGGCGAAAAAAGACGGTTTGGATGTAACCTGTGAAACCGCACCGCATTATCTTATTTTAGATGACGGCGATTTGCGGGAAGACGGATATTTCAAAATGAATCCTCCCCTTCGTTCAAAAGAGGACAAAGAGGCACTCATTGCGGGAATACTTGACAAGACGATTGATATGATTGCTACCGACCACGCACCGCACGCAGAGGATGAAAAGAATAAGGGACTTAAAGACAGCGTTTTCGGAATAGTCGGACTTGAAACCGCCTTCCCCTTGATGTATACTTATTTCGTCAAGACCGGCTTATTAACGCTTGAAGATTTGGTTGATTTGATGGCAAATAAGCCGAGAAAACGATTTAATATTAAGTTTACGGACATATATTACGAATGGGATTTGGATGCTGAATACAGAATAAATCCCGACGACTTTAAGTCAAAAGGTCGGGCAACACCCTTTGTCGGCACCAAAGTCTACGGCAAGATTGTGAACAGTCATAAATAAGAATTGGAGAAAACTATGCCTAAAAGAAGAGATATTAAGAAAGTTTTAATTATCGGTTCAGGTCCCATTGTTATCGGTCAGGCGGCAGAGTTTGACTATGCCGGCACTCAGGCGTGTCTTGCACTTCGTGAGGAAGGTTTTGAGGTAATTCTCTGCAACTCCAATCCCGCAACAATTATGACGGATACATCAATAGCCGACAAGGTATATATGGAGCCGCTTACCCTTGAATATCTTGCAAAAATTCTTCGTTACGAACGTCCCGATGCCATTATTCCCGGAATTGGCGGTCAGACCGGTCTTAATCTTGCAATGGATCTTAACAGAAAGGGTGTTCTCAACGAATGCGGTACGGAACTTTTAGGTACGAGTGTAGAGAGCATTGAACGTGCCGAAGATCGTGAACTTTTCAAAGAAATGTGTGAGTCAATCGGGGAGCCGGTTATTCCCAGTGAAATTACATATAATCTTAATGAAGCGAAAGAAGCCGCTTTGCATATCGGTTATCCCGTTGTCCTTCGTCCTGCATTTACATTGGGCGGTACAGGCGGTGGTTTTGCACATAACGAAAAGGAACTTGTTGAAATCTGTGCAAACGCATTCAAACTTTCTCCCGTACATCAGGTTCTTGTTGAAAAGAGCGTCAGGGGATATAAAGAGATTGAATTTGAGGTAATGCGAGATCATACCGATAAGGCGATAACAATTTGCGGTATGGAAAACATTGACCCCGTCGGCGTACATACGGGAGATTCCGCCGTTGTTGCTCCGATTTTGTCATTAAATGAGCATGATTTGAAAATGCTCAATGATTCCGCAATTAAAATTATCAAAGAACTTAAAATTTGCGGCGGCTGTAATGTTCAATACGCATTAAATCCGCATACAAGTGAATACTTTTTGATTGAAGTCAATCCCCGTGTTTCCCGTTCTTCGGCTCTTGCCAGTAAGGCGTCAGGATATCCTATCGCTCGTGTTACCGCAAAAGTTGCAGTCGGCATGACGCTTGATGAGATTGAAGTTGCGGGCGGCAAAGCCTTAACCGAGCCATATCTTGATTATGTTGTAGCAAAATTCCCGCGTTTTCCGTTTGATAAATTTACCGATGCTCCGAATATTTTAGGAACACAAATGAAGGCAACCGGTGAGGTTATGGGCATCGGCTCGACTTTAACCGAATGTTTGCTTAAGTCCGTCCGTTCGCTTGAAACGGGAGTTTGTCATTTTCACTGTCCCAAGTTTGATGATATGACAAATGACGAGTTGTTTGATTATATTTCCGAATACAGAGACGATAATTATTACGCAATATTTGAACTTCTGCGTCGGGGTATAAGCATTGATAAGCTTCACGAAACGACAAAGATTACAAAACTCTTCCTTGAAGCCTTTTCTGAAATTGTCGATATGGAAAAAACTCTCTCTGCAAACAAGGGGAATATTGACATTCTCAAGGCTGCTAAAGTCATGGGCTTCAGCGATAAGTTTATTTCTCAGCTTTGGGATATGTCTGAGATTGAAGTTTATCAGCTTCGCAAATTCAATGGCATTATTCCCGTATTTCGCATGGTTGACACTCTCCATACCGGTCAATATCTTCCTTATCTTTATTCAAGTTATACCGGTGAAAATGAGTCGCGTCTCGGTGATAAGCAAAAGGTCATTGTTTTGGGTGCTGGACCGATTCGTATCGGTCAGGGTGTTGAATTTGACTATTCGACCGTTCACGCAAGTTTAACCATTCGTCAGGAAGGTTTTGAATCTATTATTATAAATAATAACCCCGAAACGGTTTCCACCGACTATACCACTTCGGACAAACTTTATTTCGAGCCGCTTACTACCGAAGATGTTATGGCGATTATTGATTTTGAACAGCCTTACGGTGTTATCGCATCATTCGGCGGTCAGACTGCAATTAACCTTGCAAAACCTCTTTATGAGCGTGGTGTAAAACTTATCGGAACTGATTGGGAAGCCCTTGACAGAGCTGAAAACCGTGACAGTTTTGAAAAACTCCTCAATGAACTCGAAATTCCGCAGCCGAAGGGAAAAGCGGTTACAAACATAAATGACGGCATTAAAGCCGCCAATATGATAGGTTATCCCGTATTGGTTCGTCCCTCATTTGTTTTGGGCGGCAGGGCAATGCAGATAGTTTCAAAAGACATTGACCTTCGTTATTATCTTAAAACGGCGGTTGAAATTGATGAGGATAAGCCCGTTTTGGTTGATAAATACATCAAGGGCAAAGAAGTCGAAATTGATGCGATTTGTGACGGCAGGGATGTATTTGTTCCGGGGATTATGGAACTTGTTGAGCGTACCGGTGTTCATTCGGGCGACTCCATTTCCGTTTATCCGGTATTTTCAATTTCCAACAAAGTTAAGGGCATTATTTTGCAATATGCAAAAAAATTGGGTGTTGGTATCGGCATTGTCGGTCTTTTCAATATTCAGTTTATTGTTGATGAAAACGAAAATGTTTGGATAATTGAAGTCAATCCGCGTTCAAGCCGTACTGTGCCTTTCCTTTCAAAAGCGACGGGATATTCACTTGCCGATATTGCTACTCAGGTTATCTTGGGAAAGAGCCTGAAAGAGCAGGGAATATTCGACCTTTACCCCGATGAGAAAAAGCGATATTATGTAAAAGTACCCGTATTTTCATTTAATAAAATCAGAGGTTTGGATGCATATTTAAGTCCCGAAATGAAGTCGACGGGTGAAGCGATAGGCTATGACAATACGCTCGCTCGAGCGATGTTCAAGGCATTAAAAGCAAGCGGTATGAATCTTCAGAACTACGGTACGGTCTTGGTTACTATTGCCGATGAGGACAAGGATGAGGCTCTGCCTTTAGTCCGCAGATTTTATAATTTAGGCTTTAATATTGAGGCAACAATCGGAACGGCAATGTTCCTCCGCGACCATGGTATTCGTACCCGTGTTCGTGGAAAAATCAGCGAGGGCAGTGAAGAAATTTTAGACTCAATCCGTGCGGGATATGTCAGTTATATCATAAATACCCGTGCAATTACCTCCGGTCTTCATTATAATGACGGCGTGGAAATCCGTCGTACTGCTACCGAAAACAATGTAACAATATTCACTTCTCTTGACACCGTTAGAGTTTTACTCGACGTTCTTGAAGAAACAACTCTTACAATTTCAACGATTGATGCTTAATTTGAAACGAGGTTACGAATGAAACAGTCCGTTTTCTCTATTATCGAAAATAAACCGCTTACATCAAATGTCTATAAGATGGTGTTAAGCGGCGACACTTCCGAAATTACAAAACCGGGTCAGTTCGTAAACATCAAAATAGACGGCACATTTTTGCGCCGTCCTATTTCTGTTTGTGACTATGACGAAAACACCTTGACTTTAATCTATAAAGTTGTCGGCAAGGGCACCGAGATTTTAAGTATAATGCAGTCCGGTGAACTTGATATTTTGACGGGATTAGGCAACGGCTATGACACCGAAATTTCAGGCGAACATCCCGTTTTGATGGGTGGCGGTGTCGGCGTTCCTCCGCTTTATGCTCTTGCAAAAAAACTGATTTCGGAGAACAAAACGGTTGATGTTCTGCTCGGATTTAATACCGATGATGAAGTCTTTTATGCAAAAGAGTTTGCCGATTTGGGCTGTAACGTAACGGTTTGTATTGCCGATAATTGCGAAAATGCAGAATATAAAAACGGTTTTGTTACGGCATATTTGCCTGAAAACTATACGCATTTTTACACTTGCGGCCCCGAACCCATGCTTAAAGCGGTATATAATGCTACCAATACCGAAGGACAACTTAGTTTTGAAGAGCGTATGGGCTGCGGTTTTGGTGTTTGTATGGGTTGCTCTTGCAAGACAATCACCGGTTATAAGAGAATTTGTAAAGACGGCCCTGTTTTGTTAAAGAGTGAGATTATTTTTTAATCGGATTTGGAAGGTTTTAGTATGAAAATGACATTATGCGGTATTGAAATTGACAATCCCGTTATCCCTGCATCGGGGACTTATGGTTATGGTCTTGAATTTGCTGAACTTTATGATATAAATATCTTGGGAACGTTCAGTTTTAAGGGAACGACACTTAATTCCCGTTTCGGCAATGACCTGCCTCGTATTGCTGAATGTCCAGCAGGTCTTATTAACTCGGTTGGGCTTCAAAATCCGGGTGTTGATGCGGTTATCAATGAAGTATTACCCGAACTTAAGAAGGTCTTTCATAAGCCCGTTATGGCAAATGTCTGCGGATTTTCCGTTGAAGAATATGCAGAGGTAGCCGAAAAACTTGATAAATGCGATCAGGTCGGCTGGCTGGAAATAAATATAAGTTGCCCGAATGTTCACGGTGGCGGAGCAGCATTCGGAGCAGATCCCAAGGTTGCGGCGAAGATAACATCAGAGGTTAAAGCGGTTACAACAAAACCTGTAATTATGAAACTTTCACCGAATGTTACGGACATTGTGAGTATCGCAAAGGCTTGTGAAGATGCTGGAGCAGATGGTTTGAGTTTGATAAACACCCTTTTAGGTATGCGTTTTGACTTAAAGACGGGAAAACCGATAATTGCAAATAAGATGGGCGGTTACAGCGGTCCCGGTATATTTCCGGTTGCACTTCGTATGGTATATCAGGTTACCAATGCGGTGAGTATTCCCGTTATCGGTATGGGTGGTGTGTCCTCCGCCGATGATGTCCGCGAAATGCTTATGGCGGGTGCTGTGGCAGTCCAGATTGGTACGGCAAATCTTGTCAATCCGTTTATATGCAAAGAGATAATTGAGGAGTTAAACGCTTAATGAAAAGACTTCTCCCGATATTTTTATGTGTCGTTCTGTTTTTTACATCTGTTTTGTTTGCAAGTGCCGGAGATAAGGGCAAATATCTGCAATATGAAAACGGTGCGACGCATTTCGTTGTTCAGGATACAAATCCTGCTGATTTGAATAATGATAAAAAAACCGACGTTCGGGATGCTCGCATTGCACTTCGTTCTTCTTTGAATTTGGAGGAATTGGAAGATAAGTTTGTCAAAAGAGCTGATGTGAACAACGACGGTGAAAATAATATTGTCGATGCAAGGCTTATTTTACGAATTGCTCTCAGTACTGAAAAAGTGTTCAAATCCGAAACAGGAGAGTTAAAGGGCTTAATGCTCGATGACGATGGGAACAAGTATAATTTCCACGACGGAGGCAGGACATATTCTGAATATTTCTATGACGGATTTGACCTGTATTATTCATTCCCCGACGGTAAGCTCGCACGAAGTCAGGATGTGGGGGAATACTCTTTTGAAGATGATTGCAAGGCAAGAGCAAAGACACTTAATGCTGATACATTGGATTGGAAATTAAAACAGATTCTAAAAACCACCGGTACCGGAGCATATCATATATTTGACTATATCCGTTCAAATTATAATTACACGACGGCAGAAGATGACGAGAAAGTTAATCTTGTGATAAATATGCTCAATACCCGTCGCGGTTCTTGCTATCATTTTGCGGCACTTACTTCCATGCTTTATGAGGCTGCGGGTTACAAGACATATATTGTTCGTGGCAGTATAATTCACACCGAAGGCAATATTCACGAATGGACAATCGTTCAGATGAATGACGGATGGTTTTATGTGGACACCGAATATCCCATACAAACGGGCGGTACATACAAAAAGACAGACGCACAACTTTACACAATGGGGTACAGGTGGAATTTTGATGATTATTCAACGGAAGTCTTTAATGGGGAATACGGATTCAGGCAGAAACCGTTGGATATAGATCCCGTTTCAAAGCCGATAGATGAGCCGATTGTTTCAGATCTGACACAAGAAGATTTTACCGTTAAAATCGGCAAGAACAGCGTTTCTGTCGGTGAAGATTACAAAACCGTTTTAGAGAATTTCGGTGAAGGGGAAGTTTTGAATATTCCTTCCTGCTGGTATGACGGAACGGACAGTATTATCACTTACGAATATTTCAGAGTCAGTTGTTACAGTAATAACGGAATTTTGGTTGTATACAAAATCGAAATCCTGTCTGAAAACATTTGGACAACCCGAGGTATATCCATCGGAGACAGTCTTAAAGAACTTGGTGAGATATACGGCACGGAGGAACGCTATGAAGCGGAAGGGCTTATTGAATATTCAATAGACGATTTTTCAATATTTTTCTTGTATGAAGATGATTTAATTACCGCAATTGAGATTGTTTGCGAATGAAATCAGGCTCTCGTTTAATGAGAGCTTTGTTTAATAAAAAATTACTTGCATTTTATAATAAGATGATGTATAATAAAATGTAATAGTCTTTTGGAGGAAGTTATATGATAAAGCGTAAATCTGAAATGAATAAAACCCTTAAGACAAATATGCGTGACGGTGACGGAAGCGTCCTTGTTACGGATGTTCTCAATAAAGACGAGTATAAAGGCAAATCTCGTTTAGTTGCCACACTCACAATTGAACCCGGATGCAGCATAGGAACTCATGTTCATGAAAATGAAGAGGAGATTTTCTATATAATTTCCGGTACTGCCACCTATAACGACAACGGAAAAGAGGAAATTCTTTATGCCGGTGACAGTTGTTTGTGTCTGAGTGGGGAAAAGCACTCTATTGCCAACAGACATGACGATACTTTGATTGTTTTCGCCGTGATATTAACATATTAAGAGTTGTAAAATGGAAAATAACAATAATAAATCTGATTTACGTTCAATGGGAGCTTCGGTGAATAATGAAATTCCTGTAGTAAATCCCTCAAAAACCGTAAAGAATAAAAAGGAAAAACCTGTCAAGCGTAAAAAATCAAAGAGACTTAAAGCGGAAATTCGCAAACGCCGGTATAAAAGTCTTCTTGTCAGTTTAGTTTTGCTCACGATTGTTCTCGTAAGTTCTGCGACCATAATCTATTATACTCTTGCTTGCGTAAACGATATTTTTGCAATGAACCGCTCAAAAGATAAGGTGGTTATTACGATTTCATCGAATGCAACGACCGATGAAGTTATTGATTTGCTTGCAGATAAAGACCTTATTGAGAATAAGGAATTTTGCAAGATGTTTAACCGACTATTGCTGCGATTTGACGAAGATACAGAATATATTGCAGGTGTATATGAATTATCTCCCAGTATGGGACTTGAAGTAATGCTCACAAAAATGTCGTCCACTGCCACTTCTGCCGAAACGGTTATTCTTACATTCCCTGAAGGTTATACCTGCGACCAGATTATCGAAAAACTTGCCGAAAACGGAGTTTGTTCCGCCGTTGCATTAAGACAGACGATGGAAACGGTTGACTTCTCCGATAAATATACCTTCCTGCCGTCCGCAATTGCCGGAAAAGAGCGTTATCATTTGCTTGAAGGCTATCTTTTTCCGGATACCTATGAATTTTATTTAGGTGAAAACTGTTCTTCTGTTATCGGCAGATTTTTAACCAACTTCAATAACAAATGGACTGAAGAATTTTCGACCAAAGCAACAGAATTAAATTTCACTCTCGATGAGGTTCTTACTCTTGCATCCATTATCGAAAAAGAGGCATACGGTTCAAAACAGATGACTCAAGTATCTTCCATTTTGCATAATCGACTCAATGACACAACCGGTCATTATAAGTATTTAGCTTGTGATGCCACAACCTCATACATTCCCGATATTGAGACCGGTTTGCTAACAAATACTGAAATAGAAGCGTTTTCCCTTAAATACAACACATATTTAAGTTCGGGACTTCCGATTGGTCCTATATGTAACCCCGGTATTGGTGCGATAAAAGCAGCACTTAATCCTGAGGAGACGACTTATTTCTTCTTCTGTCACGATAAGAACAGGAAGATATATCTTGCTGAAACAGATGCCGAACATAATGCAAACTTGAATCGTGTCCTGGCTGTAAATTCCGCTGAAGAATAGGTGATAATATGAAATCTTCTTTGAAAACGATGATAGGAATCTTGGTTGTTATGGTTGCGGTGGCACTAATTGTCGCCTTTATAAGCGTAAAACAACCTCCGGTTCCCGAAAATACCACAACCGAGCCGATAGTAACGGATGCTCCTACCGAAGTTCCCGCACCGACGGATACACCTGTTAATACGACAACTCCCCTTCCGTCAGAAGTTATTTTGACTACTGCTCCCGATGGCACGATTGCTCCGACAGCGAACGGCAATCAGCCGACAAGCACACCGACCACCTCTGCCCAAGAGAGTGATGCTGATATTGTTGCTCAGGCGGTTTCGGCAATAAACGCACTTAAGAAGAATACCGGTACATTAAAAGCGAACAAAGATCAGGTTATTGACGTTCAGATTACGGAATGCAGCATACCCGGAGCAAGGGGAATAGTCAACTCCGCATTGCAAAACTTGGTCGGCACAACCAACAAGACTTATAATGTCAGCAACGGTACGGCCGTTGATGCTGAAAACAACGAGCAATCAAAATTTTCCGATTGCATTCCGCCCTCAAATAAGGATTTCGGAATTGATATGAACGGCGTTGCGTCAGTCAGCAAAACCGCAAACGGCGGGAATACGCTTATTGTGATTAAACTCAAACCCGAATCAACCACTTTTACTGCTCCCGCTCCGACATATCACGCTCAAGCGATGGACTATCTTGATTTGACTACGATAGATTTGGGACCAATCAAGATTACCGATGCCAACATGGATTATGCCGGTGCGACGATTGAGATTACGCTCGATTCGCAGGGACGGGTAATTAAGTACCATGAAAATATGCCCATAAAAGGCGACGGAACAGGCTCTGCCGGTATCCTTTCCGCTAAAGTCGGTCTTGAGGGTTATCTTGATGAAACCTGGACAATCACATATTAAAAATACCCTTATATTTATTACTTGCCCTTAAAAATCAGAATGAAATAAGCGTAGTAGTTTTTGTAACTGCTACGCTGTTTTTATGCAGTAATTAATTAAGTCGGTATATGTCAACAACTTTCGATATTTTTGTACCATCGCCATTAACAACCGAAAAACGATAACCGACTATATTTTTAGAACCGTTTTCGCCCGTTACAGCATGCTCGAGAACGTAACCATAATCACCGCCTTGTCCTATTCTTCCCGAAATAGAGGCAGAAGAACCGCCGTAGTTATATGCACCGACACTTGCAGCAAAAGTTATGGTCGCCAAAAACAATGTAATTAATATAATTACATATTTTCTAAAGTTTTTCATAAAATCACCTTTCCTTTAAAATTTTTATTGATAAAATAAATACTGAGCTTACCCGCAAGAGCAAACCCAGTAATATTAAATTGCATCTAACACCCGTTGCCCTTAAGAAGCAAAAGTCAAAACAAAAGAGATTTAACCTACTTTTTTCATATAATGAGAGCAACTGGGCTCGTAACATATTCCGTTAATTAAAGATTGATGACAATAAGGGCAAGATGTAACAATGTTATTTTTGCAATTATGATGACAAGTGCCCTTTTTTATTAATTCGCCACAGCGAGAACAAACAATATCATCTATAGGAGGTCCGGGACAGTAACCAACTCCTGTGCCCAAAGGCAAGCCACACTGCTGGCAGTATTTAGAGGCATCTTTGAGTTCATTATAATAAGGACACCCTTCTTCATTGCAGTAACCATCGGAAGGTAATCTTTTACCACAACCTTTGCAAATCCAAACATTTTTTAATGTTCTTCCCGTGTCTCGGCTTATAAATGTCTCATAAAATGTTGCCCTATCACTAAAATCTTCAGTAGTCCCCTCTTCCCAACCAACAGTAGGAGCATTAGGATCCATTGTTATCGTTTCTGTTGGTGGCAAAGTCGTCGCATCCTCTCCCTTATACCATGCCGGATACTTCTGTAACCCAAGTGCATATCTCAAGATATTTCTTGAATCGGTTATAGTGACTTTACCATCATTATCCCAATCGGCATTTTTTTCATTAAAACCACCGGTAATTGTCAATCCCATAGATTGTCTTAATGTTAATTTCGCATCATTAACCTTAACAATACCATCCTCATTAACATCACCCAAGAGAGTTAAACCGGCAGCAGATGCGGGAAGCATAACCACACTAAGTAATGAAAGTACAATTAAAACAACAGATACTACAACCATAGGTATCGAACGGATAGATTTTTTCTTCATATGTAACACTTCCTTTTTGTTTCTGTATAAATTCATTATAACATGTTTTTCTACTTTTTCAAGATATATTATTGTTATTTTTTGAAATAAAAAAACCTCAAAGTCAGCCTTAAAGCTAACATTGAGGGGATAAATATTTTTATTTATAAAATTCGGCGAGGTTGTCCATTGTAATCTTGCGTTCGCCGCGTTCGATTTCACGAATCATTTCGGTGATTTTGGCATTGACAGGAGTGGGTACGTTGTATTTTTCGCCCATTCTGACGATATAACCGTTGAATATATCAATTTCGGTCTTTTCTCCACGTTCAAGCGATTGGAGTGTTGAGGGCTTGACATCTTTGTATTTTGTTTTGCCGACCAGAAGAACGATAGCCTTGCAGATTGCATTATAGGGCTTGTTGTCCATAAGCATAAGGAGATTATAATAAAGCAGTTTGCCGTATTTCGGGACTTTGATATTCATAGCCTTTGCGACATGCATTGCCTCGCGAGCAATGGTTAAGAACAAGTCCTGAGCCCTCTTGTCATCAAGCATAACTCCCAAAGTCTCACCCGTAATTGCGGCGGTTGCGTTAATGCAGGAGTTTATAATAAGTTTTGAATACTGACGACGAATAATCTCATCGCTTATCTGTGTCGGGAGAACGCAGTTGTAAATTTTATTAAGTTCATCAAGTATCGGCGGATGATAGCCGTCGGGCATACCGATATACATTTCGCCCAATGAAGTCATTTCAATATCGGTTACGCTGTGTTTTGTTGCACCGAAACCTATCATACAGCCGACGGTGCGTTTTTTGCCGACAATCTCTGCAAGTTCTTCCATGCAAATACCGTTTTGCATACCGACAACCAGACTGTCATCTTTCAGGAATTTAAGTGATGATTGTGCAACGGCTTTTAAGGCTGAATATTTTGTCGCAATAATGACAATATCAAACTTTTCGTCAATTTCGTCAACAGAGCCGTATGCTTTAATCATCTCGCGAAATTCGCCTTTGACACCGTAAAGATGAATGCCTTTTTCGTTGATTTCGTCGCGGGCAGCCTGATTTATTTCGAGAATGGAAATGTCATATCCTGCATTGTGGATAAGTGCGGCAAGAGTTCCGCCGATTGCACCGGCACCGATAAGTAAAATTTTCATCGCTTTCTCCTATAATATTTCATATTCATACGGTTTCTCGACTGAGAATTCGTACATGTTGTCATAGTCAAGACCTGCACATATAGCCATTTTTCCGTCAGTGCAGTCATATACGGCAGACCATAATGTAGTTACATGCCACGGATAGATTTCGTGTTTATATGAAAGACGGACATCATAAAGAACATCCATTGCCTGCTTTTTTGTCAGTATTCCTTTGTGCTTTTCAGCTGCTTCAAATGAAAGTTTTGCCCTTTCATGACCGAAATCTTTTTCGCCGACAATATTATTGTTGACACAGAAATTTGCACAGGACTGCACGCCGTATTTTGAGCCGAAATCTTCGGGAGTATAGACATTGAGAACGGTTTCTTCTCCCGTCCAATCGTATTCTAAAATAACACTTCTGCCCGATTTATCTGTAATTTGGTAGTGATATGCCGCAAAGAGTGAGTCGTTCATATTAAATTTGTTAAATAACTCAATTGCCTCATCTATTGTAGCACAGTTGTCAAGCACCGCACGGAGCATAACAGTCGGAACAATATCTTTTCTGTCGTCGTATGTTTGATTTACCGGTGGGTGCTTAAGTTCAAGAATTGCAATAGCAAGCCCTTTTTCATTTAATCCGTCAACGGGAACATAGGGAGCTAAAAGGAGTTGTTTTTTTGATTTTGAATCAACGGGATTATTCTTTTTGCCGTAGAGCAGCATATTGTTATTGGTAACGGAAATACTCTTATATCCGCTTTCGGGAGTTGTCCAGACAACCGAGCAGGAAGCAGCCTTAAAGTCGAAGTTTCTGCCTAAAAGCACATTGCCTTCCGGAGTTTTGCAATTAAAAGTGGTACATCCCATATTGATTTTAATCGGATCGAAAGAGTTACCGTTATTGAGCATTTTTACAGTGGCAAATTTCAATAATTCCGGTACGGATTTAACACCGACATCAAGAAGGTCGTTGAGATAATAATCATTTTCGTAGTTATATAAGAATAAATCTTTGGTGAGTTTTTTGACGTTATTCATGGTCTTATTTTGTGCCTCTTGGTTGGTCATCAATGATCCCCTTTCTTACTTCACTTGCAAGGTAAAGTGAGCCGCAAATAATTAATGCATCAAAATTTTCAAGTTCGTTTTTTGCTTGTTTAACTGCCGTAATCGGAGAGTTTACGGGAGTTGCGATATTCTTATGCTTGTTTATGATTTTGGCTAAATCATCAGCATTTATCGCTCTCGGATTAGTGGGAGTGGTGGTGTATATTTTATTAAAATGTTTTATTACATTTAAGATTGAGTGTTCAATATCTTTGTCGGACATCATTCCGATTATGCCGATAATTTTTTTGTTCGCCAAGTATTTTTGAATATAATCAGACAGAGCCTTTGTTCCGGCTTCGTTGTGCGAACCGTCAATAATAATCAGCGGATTTTTTGAAACTACTTCAATTCGTGCGGGATTTTTTACATTATGCAAGCCCGTTTGAATATATTGAGTGTCAATATCCAATATTTCACAGATTTTTATTGCCGTACACGCATTTTCAACCTGATGAAGACCTGCCAATGGAAGATAATATTCGTTTTGTTTATATTCAAAATGAGTGCCGTATATCGAAGACTCGGATATTTTTATATCATTAATATCGGCAATATAAAGCGGTGAATTGTTTGTTTTCGCAATGTCTTTAATAACCGTCAATGCTTTATCATTCTGAACGGAATTTGTTACGACGGGGCAATTTTGCTTTATAATTCCGCATTTTTCAAAAGCAATTTTTTCTATTGTATCTCCCAAAACGGCAGTATGGTCAAGCGATATGGACGCAATCACCGAAACAAGCGGTTTATCAATAACATTAGTTGCATCAAATCGTCCGCCTAAACCGACTTCTAAAACGACATAATCGCAGTTTTCTTCATAAAAATAAAGTAGACCTGTGGCGGTTACAGCCTCAAATTCAGTGATAACTACTCCATTTTTTTTCAGTGCATTTACCTCTTTTGCAACTTTTTCCGTAATTTCGCCGAGACGGTTTTTCGGAATCATCTCGTTATTTATTTGAATTCTTTCACGAAAATCAATGACATACGGAGAAATATACAGTCCCGTCTTAAATCCCGCAGCTTTGAGAATTGCGGACAACATAGAACAAATACTGCCTTTGCCGTTGGTTCCCGCAACGTGAATAAATTTCATATTTTTCTGGGGATTTCCAAGTCGTTCAAGCAGTATTTGAATGTTTTCAAGTCCGAGTCTTATGCCGAACTTATCAAGAGAATGGAAGAAGTTTTCTGCTTTGATATTTGTCATGTTAAACGCTTATTGAGCCGTCTCTGTGTTTTATTTCTGCAATGCCGGTATCAACCGTATCACCTGTAATAATTACTTCGGAAATTGTCTTGTCTGACGGATAGGCAAACATAATATCGCCGAGTGTTTTTTCCAAAATGGCACGAAGACCTCTTGCTCCGGTTTTTCGCTCAAGTGCTAAATCAGCCATTCTGTTTAATGCTTTGTCCGTAAAACTAAGTTCAATATCATCCATTGCGAACAATGCTTTATATTGTTTTATAAGTGCATTCTTCGGTTCTTTGAGTATGCGGATAAGTGATTCTCTGTCAAGAGCATAAAGCGGAGTTAGGACGGGTATACGACCGACAATTTCGGGAATAAGTCCGAATTTAACCAAATCCTGAGGAATTACATAACCCATAATTTCCTCGTCATTGAGTTCGGCTTTCGTCTTAACTTCAGCATTAAATCCGATAACCTGATTGCCCATTCTCTTTTCAACAATGCGTTCAATTCCGTCAAAGGCACCGCCGCATATAAAGAGAATGTTGCTTGTATCAATCTGAATAAATTGTTGCATCGGATGTTTTCTGCCGCCCTGTGCGGGGACATTTGCAACAGTGCCTTCAAGAATTTTCAAAAGTGCCTGCTGAACACCCTCACCGCTTACATCGCGAGTGATTGAGACATTTTCGGATTTTCTTGCAATTTTATCAATTTCATCGACGTATATAATGCCCATTTGCGTGCGTTCAATATCTTCGCCCGCTGCCTGATAGAGTTTGAGTAAAATATTTTCAACGTCTTCACCGACATAACCTGCCTCTGTCAAGGTGGTTGCATCGGCAATTGCAAACGGAACATCAAGCACACGAGCCAAAGTCTGTGCAAGCATTGTTTTCCCGACACCCGTGGGTCCTAAGAGCAATACATTACTCTTTTGAATTTCGACATCAGATTTTGCACCGTACCAGATGCGTTTGTAGTGGTTATAAACTGCAACGGCAAGAGTTTTTTTCGCAGCATCCTGACCGATAACATATTCATCAAGAGCAGCTTTGATCTCTGCCGGAGTTGGCAATTTTTTCGGTTTGGTGTCTTTATTTTTTCGCTGGGAGACTTCAATTGCTTCATTCACATCAGCTGCAAATTCATTGGACATATTCAAAAGAGCATATGCTTGTTCAACGCAATCACTGCAAATAAGCACGTCATGAAGTCCAGTCAGTGCTTTTTCTATGTCTTTTTCGGAACGCCCGCAAAATGCACAATAGCGTCCGCGATTTCGTTCATTAGCCATAAAATCTATCTTTTGGTTATTACTTTATCAACTATACCGTATTCACAAGCTTCTTCAGCCGTCATCCAGTTATCTCTGTCTGTATCAAGAGCAACTTCTTCAATCGGTTTTCCGGTATTTTCAGATAAAATTCTATTTAATCTGTCCTTGGTACTCTGAATATGTTTTGCAGTGATAAGAATATCAGTTGCCTGACCTTTAGCACCGCCGGAGGGCTGGTGAATCATAATTTCGCTGTTTGGAAGGGCATAACGCTTGCCCTTTGCACCTGCGGCAAGAAGGAAGGCACCCATGCTTGCAGCCATACCCATGCAAATAGTGGATACGTCACACTTTATATAGTTCATCGTATCGTAAATTGCAAGACCTGCGGAAACGGAACCGCCGGGGCTGTTTATGTAAAGACTTATGTCCTTCTCTGCATCCTGTCCTTCAAGGAAAAGAAGTTGAGCGACAACAAGGCTTGCCGTAACGTCATTAACCTCGTCGGAAAGGACAATAATTCTGTCGTTTAAGAGGCGAGAAAAAATGTCATACGCACGTTCGCCTCTGTCTGTTTGTTCTATAACTGTCGGAACAAGAGCCATGGTTTTTCTCCTATCTAATTAAATTTGTTTAGACGATAAAACACCGTCTAAACATCGGTTGAATATTATTCTTCGGAAACTGTGGGAGCTTCGGCAACGGCATTTTCTACTACGAAATCGGTTGCTTTGCGGTTTAATAAGTCAATCTTTACATATTCAGCGGGGATGATTTCCTTAATCTTTTCAAGTTCCATACCATACATTTCGGCTGCCTTGGAAAGTTCTGCGTCAATTTCTTCATCGGATACCGTTATATTTTCAAGTTCTGCAATCTTTTCAAGAGCGAGATCTACCTTTACGGAAGTCTCTGCGGAAGGACGCATGCTTGCTTTCATGGATTCAAGATCCATACCTGTGTACTGCATGTACATCTCTACGGAAAGTCCCTGTTGAGCAAGAGAACTCTTGAAGTTGGCAATCTGCTCTTCAACCGCACTTTCAATCATACCATTGGGAATTTCCGCCTCAACGCAATCGGCAAGCTTTGTGATTATATCATTGCGGAAAGATCTGTCTGCGGATTCTGATTTGCGTGTCTTGATTTCTTCTGCGATGGATTTCTTTAATTCGTCGAGAGTATCGGCATCTTCGGAAACATCCTTTGCAAACTCATCATCAAGTTCGGGAAGTTCGGTGAACTTAATGGAGTTGAGTTTGATTTTGAATACTGCGTCTTTATTTGCCAGGTCTTCTTTGTATTCGGCAGGGAAGGTTACGTCAATGTCAAATTCTTCGCCGACATTGTGACCGACAACCTGTTCTTCAAAGCCGGGAATGAACGAACCTGAACCGAGTTCAAGGTCATAGCCTTCACCTTTGCCGCCATCGAATGCAACACCGTCAACAAAACCTTCAAAATCGATGTTTGCCGTGTCGCCTATGGCAGCAGCTCTGTCATCAATGTCGATAATGCGAGCATGATGCTGACGCATATGTTCGAGTTCATGCTCAATATTTTCTTCGGTTACTTCGACCTCAGCCTTTTCTGCCGTTAAACCTTTGTATTCTTTAAGTTCGATTTCCGGCTTGACTTCCACTTTGAAAGAAAGTTCAACGCCCTCTTTGCTGATTGAGTCAATGTCAAAGTCAAAAGGACTTGAGACAATAGTTTCTTTAATATCTTTGACAGCATCTTTGTATGCTTCGGGGAAAACCTCATCAAGAGCATCTTCATAGAATACGTTTTCGCCGTAGTACTGTTCAATGAAATGTTTGGGAGCTTTACCTTTTCTGAAACCGGGAACTTGAATTTTTCCCTTTTCTCTGTTGTAAACTTTGTTGATAGCGGCACCGAATGTTTCACCATCAATATTTAATTTGATTTCGTACTGAATACCGCTGATTTTTTCTGCTGAAATTAAAGCCATAATAAAAACCTTTCGTGTGTAAAATGGATTGATAAACTATTTAATTCATTGTATTATACTACATTTATAGCAAAAACTCAACGAAATTTTCATTTTCTACATATATGTCATTTTACGATAATTCGGGAGAATAATTTTATTCAAAAAAACATAATTTGATTAAAGATAAAAAAAGATAGGAAAAGCACTTGACAAACCACAGTAGGTGTGATATAATAATAAAGCTCTCAGGAGCGTTATATATCGCGGGGTGGGGCAGTCGGTAGCTCGTCGGGCTCATAACCCGGAGGTCAAAGGTTCAAGTCCTTTCCCCGCAACCAGATAAGCAGTTATAGCAAATTTGTTATGACTGTTTTTTGTTAATTAGAATTATTCTCTAAAAAATTTGCAAAAGCAATTAAAAATCAAAATATAAATTTTAAGGAGTATAAGCAACAGTTATAATTGTATTGATTACGTAAGCAGGGATTTTCATGAAATTTTCGAAAAAAACTATTGACAAGAATGATTTAATGTGATAAAATAATAGAAATTTAATAGTGTCAGAAAAGCTGTGATGAAGAACGGGCAAAGTGATAACGCATTTCAGAGAGTCGATGTTTGGTGAAAATCGATATGTAAAGATTTGTCCTCTCCCTTCGGAGCCGTTCACCTGAAATCCGCTTAGGCGGCGTATAGGGTGTCCCGTGTATGCTACGTCAGTGCATAGAGGTTGACAGACTTCGAGCAAAGCAAAGGCTGTGACGAAGACGGAACCTACAACGAATTTTCAGAGAGCCGGGGATGGTGTGATCCCGGTAAAGGACTGTAGACTTCCCATCGCTTCCGAGCCGGAAGCCCCAAAGGTGTAATACCCGGTAGGCGTTTCCCGCGTATGCTGCGTCAGTGCATAGAAGTTGTCTGACTTCGATGAGGTGGCGGATTTTGTCCGCAATTTGAGTGGTACCGCGAGTGTTGAATTTTACACCCGTCTCAAAGCAATCAAAAGGCTTTGAGGCGGTTTTTATTTTCCTCAAAGTCGCCGAAAGAAAATCAATGGAAGGTGGAAATTATTATGCTATCTCTCGACAAAGTATTTAACGCACAGACGGTACTTAAAAACATCATTCGTGAAACAAATGTGGTCAGGGCATACGGCATTGCTCCCGACTGCGAACTATACCTGAAACCCGAAAATCTGCAAATTACAGGCTCTTTCAAGGTCAGAGGCTCTGCATATAAAATTGCGATGTTGTCCGAGGAAGAAAAGAAGAAAGGCGTTATTGCCTGTTCGGCGGGAAATCATGCACAGGGTGTTGCTCTTGCCGCAACAAAGAATAATATTAAATCGCTTATATGTTTGCCCGACTCTGCTCCCATTTCCAAGGTTGAAGCAACAAAAGGTTTCGGTGCCGAGGTTTGTTTGGTGGAAGGCTGTTATGACGATGCTCATCAGAAAGCGTTGGAACTATGTAACAGCGAAGGTTATGCATTCGTTCATCCTTTTGATGACGAAAATGTTATTGCGGGACAAGGCACGATTGCTCTTGAAATTCTCAATGAGCTTGATGATATTGATGCTATTGTCGTACCTATCGGCGGCGGCGGTCTTATATCGGGTATCGCCTATACCGTTAAACAAATCAGACCGAGTATAAAAGTTTACGGCGTTCAGGTTGCCGGTGCACCGAGCATGTATAATTCGGTAAAAGAGGGTGAAATTGAGTGCTTATCATCGGTTTCCACCATTGCGGACGGCATCGCCGTTAAAAAGCCGGGCGAAAACACATATGCACTTGTCAAAGAGTATGTCGATGAGATTGCTCTTGTAACCGACGATGAAGTTGCGAGTGCCATTCTTGCTCTTATCGAAAAGCAAAAGATGATTGCCGAGGGGGCGGGAGCAACTGCTGTTGCGGCTGTTATGGCGGGCAAGTTTGACCTTAAAGGAAAACGGGTTGTCGCCATCGTTTCGGGCGGTAATATTGATGTTACAAGCCTGTCCCGTGTGATTGACCGCGGACTTCTTAATTCCGGTCGTTCAACAAGTATGCTTATCGAACTTATCGACAAGCCGGGACAACTTAAAGAAATATCCCGTATCATTGCTGATTGTGGCGGTAACGTAACCGGTGTTCACTATGAAAAAGGCAATACCGAAAGCGTAAACGGTTGTTTCCTGCGTATTCAAATGGAAACAAGGGATTATGAACATGTTAACCAAATCACGCAAAAATTAAGTGATGAAGGTTTCAAATTGGTGTAATTTTGAAAGGAGTTAAACTTATGAGCAAAGTTCAGACAAACAAGGCTCCGGCGGCAATCGGACCTTATTCACAGGCAATGGTAGTGGGTAATCTCATTTTTACCTCCGGACAAATTCCGCTAAATCCCGAAACGGGAGTGCTTGAAGGTGAAAATATTACCGAACAGACACATCGTGTTTGCAAAAATTTAGAGGCTGTATTGCTCGCGGCGGGCGGTTCACTTAAAACTGCCGTAAAAACACTATGTTTTTTGAGTGATATGGCAGATTTCGCAGCATTTAACGAAGTGTATGCACAGTATTTCACCGAGAAACCCGCAAGAAGTTGTGTTGCGGTAAAAGAACTTCCGAAAGGTGCTCTTGTCGAAGTGGAAGTCGTGGCAGAAAAGGAGTAAAAACAATGATGGATTCAACTAAATACCGGGTGGGATATTTTCCGGTTGATAAAAAATATAATAAATGGGTAGAGAAAAGTCATATTGAAAAGCCGCCCGTATGGTGCAGCGTGGATATGCGTGACGGAAACCAAAGTTTAGTAATTCCGATGAGCCTTGAGGAGAAACTTGAGTATTACAAAGTCTTGCTTGAAGTCGGTTTCAAGGAGATTGAAGTGGGTTTTCCTGCGGCAAGCGAAACCGAATACGAGTTTTTGCGTACTTTGATTGACAACAACATGATTCCCGATGACGTAACGGTACAGGTTCTGACACAATGTCGTGAACATATTATCCGTAAAACTTTTGATGCCTGCAAAGGTGCACCGAGTGCGATTATTCACTTTTATAATTCCGTAAGTGTGGCACAGCGTGAGCAGGTGTTCAAGAGGTCGAAAGAAGAAATCAAGAAGATTGCCGTTGACGGTGCAAAACTTGTCAAAAAATTGGCAAGCGAATACGAAGGCAACTTCCGTTTTGAGTATTCTCCCGAATCTTTTACGGGAACGGAGCCTGAATATGCACTTGAAGTCTGTAATGCGGTTCTTGACGTATTACAACCGAGTGCCGACAACAATGTTATCATAAATCTTCCCGTAACCGTAGAAATGAGTTTGCCTCATATCTATGCTTCGCAGGTGGAGTTCATGAGCGAAAATCTGAAATATCGTGAATTTGTAACTATTTCGCTTCATCCCCACAACGACAGAGGAACGGCTGTTGCCGATGCGGAACTTGGACTTCTTGCAGGGGCAGACCGTGTGGAAGGCACGTTGTTCGGGAACGGTGAACGTACCGGAAACGTTGATATAATCACTTTGGCGATGAATATGTATTCACATGGTGTCGATCCGAAACTTGATTTTTCAAATATGAATTATCTTGTTGAGAAATATGAGGATTGTACCCGTATGCGTGTGCATGAAAGAGCACCTTATGCCGGAGCATTGGTGTTTGCCGCCTTTTCCGGTTCTCATCAGGATGCCATTGCAAAAGGTATGAAATACAGAACGAAAAACAAACTCCACGAATGGAGCGTTCCCTATATTCCGATTGATCCGAAAGATATCGGCAGGACTTATGATGCCGATGTAATCCGTGTTAATTCCCAATCCGGCAAGGGAGGTATCGGTTATCTGTTGGAACAGACCTACGGTTATAATCTTCCCGCAAAAATGCGTGAACATTTCAGTTATATGTGCAAGGATATTTCCGACCGTGAACATAAGGAATTAAAGCCCGATGATGTTCTTTCTATCTTTACCGAAAATTATCTGAATCTTGACAGCGGTATTTCGGTTACCGATTTTGATTTTATGCGTGAAAACGAAGTGGTCAAAATCAATATCACCTTTATGCAGAATGGTGAAGAAACCGAACATGAAGCCGAAGGAAACGGTGCTCTCAATGCGGTGAACAATGCTCTTCGTGAATTTACCGGAGAGAATTACACTTTGGAGGTGTTCACTCAGCACAGCATGCAGGGGGACGGCTCCCGCAGTGTTGCCGCATCATATATCGGTATTGAACGTGAGGACGGTGCGATGTTCTGGGGAGCGGGAACAGATACTGACGTTATTACCGCCAGCACAAAAGCACTTCTCAGTGCGTATTCCAATATGATTAAGGGAGGCAAATAATATGGGAATGACGATGACACAAAAAATCCTTGCCGCCCATGCAGGACTTGAAAATGTCGTTGCCGGTCAACTTATCAATGCAAAACTTGATATTGTACTCGGCAATGATATTACCACTCCCGTCGCGATAAATGAATTTAAGAAAGCAGGTTTTGACACTGTTTTTGATAAAGACAAGGTTGTTATTGTCCTTGACCATTTTGTTCCGAATAAGGATATAAAGGCAGCCGAACAGTCCAAAACTTGCAGAGAATTTGCCTGTTCTCATTGCGTCAGTCATTTTTATGATGTCGGCAAAATGGGTATTGAACATGCTTTACTTCCCGAACAGGGGATTGTAACCGCGGGAGATTGTATTATCGGTGCGGACAGTCATACCTGCACTTACGGAGCACTCGGTGCATTCTCAACCGGTGTCGGCTCAACCGATATGGCGGCGGGTATGGCAACGGGTATGGCTTGGTTCAAAGTGCCTTCCGCCATTAAGTTTAATCTGACAGGCAAATTAGCCCCAAATTGCAGCGGAAAAGATGTAATTCTTACCATTATCGGTATGATAGGCGTTGACGGTGCTTTATATAAGAGTATGGAATTTACGGGTGACGGTGTTCGCGGACTTTCCATGGATGACCGCCTTTGCATTTGTAATATGGCGATTGAAGCGGGTGCAAAGAACGGTATTTTCCCCGTGGATGATGTTACAACGGAATACTTAAACGGCAGAAGTAAAAGAACTCCGAAAATTTTTGAGGCGGATGCCGATGCGGAATATGAAAAGGTTATTGAAATTGAACTTACTAAAATTGTTCCTACCGTTGCTTGCCCTCATCTTCCCGAAAACACTCATCCCGCAAGCGAGTTGCACGATATAAAGATTGATCAGGTTGTGATTGGCTCTTGCACCAACGGCAGACTTGAGGACATGGAAGCCGCTTATAACATTCTCAATGGCAAAAAGATTGCCGACGGAATACGTTGTATTATTATCCCCGGCACAATGGAGATTCTTCGTGAATGTGTGGAACGCGGATGGTACACCGCCTTTATTGATGCGGGAGCGGTCGTTTCCACACCCACCTGCGGCCCCTGTCTTGGCGGATATATGGGAATTCTTGCCTCAGGTGAAAGATGTATTGCCACCACCAATCGCAATTTTGTCGGTCGTATGGGACATGTGGACAGCGAGGTTTATCTTGCTTCTCCCCACACCGCCGCAGCAAGTGCGTTGACAGGTTATATAACCGAATACAAGGAGGACTGAAGATGAAAACACAAGGAAAAGTATTCAAATATCCCGATAATGTGGATACCGATGTTATCATCCCCGCACGCTATCTGAACACTCCCGACGCAAAGGAACTTGCTTTACATTGTATGGAAGATATTGACGCCGACTTTGTAAAGAAGGTGCAAGAGGGAGATGTAATGGTGGCAGGCTGGAATTTCGGTTGCGGTTCTTCACGCGAGCATGCACCGCTTGTTATAAAAACCTGCAAAGTAGGCTGTGTTATTGCAAAGAGTTTTGCGAGAATATTCTATCGTAATGCGATAAATATCGGGCTTCCTATATTGGAATGTGAAGAAGCGGCAGAAGAAATTATGGCAGGCGATGAAATTAAGGTTGACTTTGATACCGGTATAATTTATAATATTACTACTGAAAAAACTTATAAAGCACAGCCTTTCCCGCCGTTCATTCAAAATATTATAAAAAGCGGCGGTCTCTTAAAATCCCTGAAAGAAGGCGAAAACGATGCTTAAAAATATTGCAGTTATCCGCGGAGACGGAATCGGTCCCGAAATCGTGAATGAAACAATCAAAGTGCTTGACAGGGTTGCCGAACTTTACGGACATACGTTTAATTATATTGATGTTGATATGGGCGGATGTGCCATTGACAAATACGGCGATCCCCTGCCCGAAACCGAACTTAAAAAATGTCTGGATTCGGACAGCGTTCTTTTGGGTGCTGTCGGCGGTGAAAAATGGAACGACGTTCCGGGGAATATTCGTCCGGAAAAGGGACTTTTAAGGCTTCGTGCAGGAATGGGTGTTTATTCAAATATACGTCCTGCGAAAATCTGGCCGCAACTTGCTGATGCTTCTCCTTTGAAAAAATCCATTGTTGAACAGGGTATTGATTTTATTATCGTGCGTGAACTTATCGGCGGAATTTATTTCGGTGAACATAAGACCGAAGGTGATACCGCTATTGACGTGCTTAAATACAGCGAATCGGAGATTGAACGTATCGGCAGAATCGGTTTTGAGACGGCACAAAAGCGGAATAAAAGACTTTGTTCGGTTGAAAAGAGTAATGTGCTTGACTCAAGCCGTCTTTGGAAAAAGGTGATGCATAGGCTTGCGGATGAATATCCCGACGTGGAACTTTCGGATATGCTTGTTGACAACTGTGCAATGCAGATTGTAAAAAATCCCGCACAGTTTGACGTTATCGTAACCGAGAATATGTTTGGCGACATTCTTTCGGATGAGGCGTCCATGATTACGGGTTCTATCGGAATGATTCCTTCATCAAGTCTCGGTGCAACTACTTGCGGACTTTATGAACCCATACACGGTTCCGCTCCCGATATTGCGGGAAAAGATATTGCCAATCCTATCGGAACAATTCTTTCCGCCGCGATGATGTTACGTTTCAGTTTTGATATGCCAAAGGAAGCGGATGCTGTTGAAAATGCCGTTTCGGCTTATCTTGATAAAGGATATCGCACAGCTGATATTATGAGCGAGGGAGGAAAACTCGTCGGTTGTAAACAGTGCGGAGATATTATTACTCAGAATTTAAGAAAGGAGTGAAGACTATGATTCTTTCAGGTGCAGACATACTTGTAAAAACTTTAATTGAACAAGGCTGTGAGACCGTTTTCGGTTATCCGGGCGGATCAATACTCAATGTTTATGACAGCCTTTATGCCTATCAGAACGAAATAAATCATGTTTTAACGGCACACGAACAGGGTGCGGCACATGCTGCCGACGGATATGCGAGGACGACGGGAAAAGTCGGTGTTGTAATTTCAACTTCCGGACCGGGAGCTACCAACCTTGTAACCGGTATAGCAAACGCATATCTTGATTCTATCCCGATGGTTGCCATTTGCGGTAACGTGTCCACAACGCAAATCGGAACGGATAGTTTTCAGGAAATTGATATTACCGGTATCACTTTACCGATAACAAAGCATAATTACTTTGTAGGTGATGTCAAAGACTTGGCGGACACCGTTCGTGAAGCCTTCAGACTTGCAAAATCCGGCAGACCGGGGCCGGTGCTTATAGATGTCCCGAAAGATGTTCAGATGGCAAAATGTGAGTACGAACCTTTGGCTCCCGTGGAAAAAGACGATGTTTTTGCCGCCAAGGATGTACGTATCGAAGAAGCAGAAAAATTGATAAATGCTTCAAAACGTCCCTATATCTATTTCGGAGGCGGATTGATAACGGCAAATGCACAAGAAGAAATGCTTGCCCTTGCTGAAAAGATTGATGCTCCGATCGGTTGTTCTCTGATGGGACTTTCGGCAATTCCTACCGACCATATGAGGTTTCTCGGTATGCAGGGAATGCACGGTCATTTTGCATCCTCCATGGCGATGCACAAAGCGGATTTGATTATTTCTCTCGGTGTTCGTTTTAATGACCGCGTAACGGGGAACAGGCAGAAGTTTGCAACGGGTGCAAAAATTATTCACATTGATGTTGACGGTTCGGAACTTTGCAAGACGGTCAATGCCACATGCGGACTTCGCGGTGATATTAAACTTACACTCAAGAAGTTACTCCCCTTGATTAACGAGGATAAAAAGCCTGAATGGATGGAAAAAGTCAATGCATTTATTCAGGAAGAAGAAACTTATCTTGACAATCGTGAAGGTCTCACTCCGCGAAAAGCAATTTTAACCTTAAATAAGTATTTGGGTGAAAATACAGCGGTTTGTACAGACGTCGGACAGCATCAGATGTGGTCTGCTCAAAACCTTAATTTCAAAACCGCCCGTCGGTTTGTTTCAAGCGGCGGACTCGGTACAATGGGATTCGGTTTTGGTGCTGCAATCGGTGCCGCTTTCGGAACAAAAGAACGAAGTGTTCTTGTAACAGGAGACGGCAGTTTCGGAATGAACTTAAACGAACTTGCCACGGCGGTCAGATACAATATTCCCATCGTCATTCTTCTTATGAACAACGGAGTTCTCGGAATGGTGCGTCAATGGCAGACATTGTTCTACAACAAGCATTATTCCAATACAGTTCTGGAACGAAAAACGGATTTTACCGCTCTTGCAAAAGCCTTTGGTGCAAACGGCGAAGCGGTATCAACGCCCGAAGAATTGGATGCGGCACTTAAACGAGCATTCAAAACCGAAGGACCTTATGTTATCGATTGCAAGATTGATAAAGACGAGTTTGTTCTTCCGATGTTGCCTCCGGGTGGCAGTATGGATGATATTATTACTAAATTGGAGGTGGAACAATGAACAGATATACAGTTGCCGTCTTGGTGAACAATAAATTCGGCGTGTTAAATCGTGTAACCAGCATGTTCCGCCGTCGTCAGTTTAACATTAGTGCATTGACCGTCAGCGAGACGGAAACGAGCGAGCTTTCCAGAATAACCGTCGTTTTCGACGGAGAGGAAGACGCAAAGCAGCAACTTATCAATCAACTTTATAAATTGCCGGATGTTTGCTCCATCAAGGAGTTCGGTGATGACAACTCGATAAGTTGTGAACTCTTGCTCGTTAAAATGAAAAATGAGGCAGAGACTCAGGAAGACATCCGCAGGGCTGCCGAAGCGTTCGGTGCAATAATTGTGGATTATTCAAGAGACTATACAATGTTCCGCCTTGCGGATACGACAAGAAGGATTGACGATTTTATCAATCTTATGCGGGATTTCACCATACTTGAAATCTGCCGTACGGGCAGTATATCCCTTGGAAAAGGAAGCTCAACAATTCGTCAGGTAGTAAACTTATAAAATACAAAAAGAGGTAATTAAAATGGCAAACAGAATTTTTTATCAACAGGATTGCAATTTGCAGAAACTCAGCAGCAAAACAGTCGCTGTCATCGGTTACGGTTCTCAGGGACATGCTCATGCTCTTAACTTAAAAGACAGCGGTGTAAACGTCATTGTCGGTCTTTATGAAGGCTCAAAAAGCTGGGCAAAGGCGGAGTCGCAAGGGCTTAAAGTTATGACTTCTGCTGATGCTGCAAAAGCGGCTGACATCATTATGATTCTTATCAATGATGAAAAACAGGCTGCTCTTTACAAAGAATCCATTGAACCTAACCTTACCGAAGGCAAAACTCTTGCTTTTGCTCACGGTTTCAACATTCATTTCGGTTGCATAAAACCGCCGAAAAATGTAAACGTTATCATGATTGCTCCCAAAGGACCGGGACATACCGTTCGTTCCGAATATCTTGCCGGTAAGGGAGTTCCTTGTCTTATTGCCGTTGAACAGGACGCAACGGGCGATGCTCTTGATTTGGGTTTGGCTTATGCACTCGGTATCGGCGGTGCAAGAGCAGGTGTTCTTGAAACCAATTTCCGTACGGAAACCGAGACCGATCTTTTCGGTGAACAGGCTGTTCTTTGCGGCGGCGTTTGTGCTTTGATGCAGGCAGGTTATGAAACTTTGGTAGAGGCGGGTTACGATCCGAGAAACGCATATTTTGAATGTATCCACGAAATGAAACTCATCGTTGACCTTATCTATCAGAGCGGTTTTGCAGGAATGAGATATTCCATCTCCAATACCGCAGAATACGGCGATTATATCACCGGTCCGAAGATTATTACCGAAGACACCAAAAAAGCAATGAAAGAAATTCTCAAAAACATTCAGGACGGCAGTTTTGCAAAAGACTTCCTGCTTGACATGTCCTCTGCCGGCAGTCAGGTTCACTTTAATGCCATGAGAAAACTTGCATCGGAACATCCGTCCGAGATTGTTGGTGCAGATATCCGTAAACTTTATAGTTGGAGCGACGAAGATAAACTTATTAACAACTGATAATAGGAGGTGCTGTTATGTTGAAAGAAAATGTTGTTGACGGTGTTCAGAATGCACCTCATCGCAGTTTGTTTCACGCACTCGGACTTACTGAAGAAGAACAGAAAAGGCCGCTTATAGGTATTGTCAGTTCCTATAATGAAATAGTACCGGGACATATGAATCTCGATAAGATTGCGGATGCAGTCAAACTCGGAGTGGCAATGGCGGGAGGAACACCGATTGTTTTTCCCGCAATCGCTGTTTGTGACGGTATCGCAATGGGACATGTGGGAATGAAATATTCCCTTGTAACCCGCGACCTTGTCGCCGATTCAACCGAAGCAATGGCATTGGCACACGGTTTTGACGGTCTTGTTATGATTCCCAACTGCGACAAAAATGTTCCCGGACTTTTAATGGCTGCGGCAAGGGTGAATATTCCTACTGTCTTTGTAAGCGGCGGGCCGATGCTTGCAGGCAAGGTTGAGGGCAAAAAAACAAGTCTTTCGAGCATGTTTGAAGCAGTAGGTGCATATAACGCAGGCAAGTTAAGCGATGAAAAACTCAAGGAATATGAGTGCAAAACCTGTCCTACCTGTGGCTCTTGCAGCGGTATGTACACCGCCAATTCCATGAATTGTCTGACTGAGGCACTCGGTATGGGACTTCGCGGAAACGGTACTATTCCCGCAGTATATTCTGCCAGACTTGAACTTGCCAAACATGCAGGTATGGCGGTGATGGATATGGTCAGAAAAAATATCCGTCCCCGTGATATTATGACAAAAGAAGCACTTATGAATGCTCTGACGGTAGATATGGCTCTCGGCTGTTCCACAAACAGTATGTTGCATCTTCCCGCGATTGCTCATGAGTGCGAAGTCGAACTGAATTTAGATATTGCCAATGAAATTAGTGCAAAAACACCTAACCTCTGCCATCTTGCACCGGTAGGTCGTACCTTTATGGAAGACCTTGACGAGGCAGGCGGCGTACATGCAGTCATGAACGAACTTTCCAAGAAAAACTTGCTTAATCTTGATTGCATGACAGTAACCGGCAAAACTCTCGGGGAAAACATTGCGGCTTGTGTAAATCTCAATCCCGAAGTTATCCGTCCCATTGATAATCCGTACAGCGAAACGGGCGGTATTGCGGTACTTAAAGGCAATTTAGCACCTGAGGGAAGTGTTGTCAAACGTTCAGGTGTTCTGCCTGAAATGCTTGTCCACGAAGGACCTGCAAGAGTATTTGATTCCGAAGAAGAAGCACAGGCGGCTATCAATGCAGGCAAAATTGTCGCAGGCGATGTGGTTGTTATTCGTTATGAAGGCCCCAAGGGTGGTCCCGGTATGCGTGAAATGCTCAATCCCACTTCCGCAATTATGGGAATGGGACTCGGAAACAGCGTTGCACTTATTACCGACGGTCGTTTCAGCGGTGCCACACGCGGTGCTTGTATCGGTCATGTAACTCCCGAAGCAGCTTCAGGCGGTATGATCGGAATTGTTGAAGACGGCGATATTATTAGTATAAATATTCCCGAAAACAGGCTTGAACTTAAAGTGGATGAGACGGTTCTTGCCGAGCGTATGAAAAACTTTGTTCCCAAGACAAAGGAACTTTCCGGTTACTTAAAACGCTATGCAGCACTTGTGTCGGGCGGTGCTTCGGGGGCAATTTTGAATTAAAATGAACGGACTGAAAGAAAAACTCGGAACTCTCTGTATATTCAGAGAATTACTCAAAGATTCCGTTATCGCATCCTTGTGTGAATATCTTGAACAACCAACAAGCTCGGCTTATGCCGAGTCTGTGTCTGTGCTTTATGAATTAGGCGACGGCAATTTGAGTGAATATGTAAAAGAACTTTGTATAAACAGCGAAAATGTATATGTGAAAACAATCGGAAGCGGTAAAAAAGCCCCCGATTATATGTATTTTTCGCTCTTGTCCGAACTTGATATTTTGCAGGAAGTATCGGAACTTACAAAAAATTCTCTTTGCTCTTTGCTTGAATATAAAGGCTTTTTGCCCGAGTTTGAAAGCACGAAACTTAATCTTAAAGAAATATATCTTGACCGTGTTGAAAATATCGGAAAGTACGGCTATGGTATTTATGCTCAGAATCATATGTTCTGTGTTGACGAACAAGGAAATATTGTTCCCGTTCTTCATCCCGATAAAGTCGAACTTTCCAATTTGGTTGATTACGAGCGAGAAAGACAGATTGTTATTGATAACACCAAAGCTCTGCTTGACGACAAGCCCGCATCAAATATTTTGCTTACGGGTGATGCCGGCACAGGCAAATCCGCTACCGTAAAAGCAGTCGGCAATGCTTTGTGGAAGGAAGGACTTCGCATTATTGAAGTGCGAAAAGATCAGTTGCGTATCCTACCGATTCTTCTTGAAGAATTGTCCGCAAATCCTCTGAAATTTGTTTTGTTTATTGATGACCTTTCTTTTATGAAAGACGATGATAATTTTAACGCATTAAAAGCGGTGCTTGAAGGCTCTGTTACTGCAAAATCGAAAAATGTGGTTATCTATGCCACAAGTAACAGACGGCATATTGTCAAGGAGAAATTCTCTGACCGCGAGGGAGATGACATCCATCGTAACGATACAATGCAGGAAATTATTTCTCTTTCGGAGCGTTTCGGGATACATATAACATTTTCAAAACCCAATAAGAAAACATATCTTCGTATTGTCCATCATTTGGCTCAAGAAAACGGTATCAATATGCCGACAGAAGAAATTGATTTGCTTGCAGAACAATTTGCTCTGGAACGAGGCGGCAGGTCCCCGAGAATTGCCAGACAATTCATTGACGGACTTATTTCAAAACAAGAGTACAGAGGGAAAGAATGATTGGCGTAATAGTAAATGTAATAACAGTAATAATCGGCTCGTCTGTCGGATTGTTGTTCAAAAAAGGTATTCCCGAAAGGGTTAATAAGGCGGCAATGATAGGTTTGGGAGCCTGTTCGCTTTATATCGGTATTTCAGGTAGTCTTAAAGGTGAAAATGTACTTATAATTATTATTTCCGTTGTTTTCGGAGGTATTATCGGAACAGCATTGAATATAGACAGAACGATAACCCGTCTTGCAGAAAAGGTTGAGGCTAAGTTTAAGAAAAAGGACGCTAATATATCTATTGCCGAAGGGCTTATTTCGGCGACACTTTTGTTTTGCGTTGGCTCAATGACGATAACCGGCTCAATTCAGGCAGGTCTGACGGGAGATAACTCGATTCTTATTACCAAGGCAATGCTTGATTTGTTTTCGTCTTTAATGCTTGCGTCCGGGCTCGGATTCGGAGTTCTGCTTTCTGCCGGAGCGGTTTTCGTTATAGAGGGCGGTCTTGTCTTGCTTGCAGGTCTTATCTCACCTTTAATGAGTGCTGGTGCAGTTAATGAAATGACCTGTGCTGGCTCAATTCTGATTATTATGATAGGAACGAATTTGATGGGGATAACAAAGATTAAGGTTGCGGATTTTCTACCGGCGATACTCTTTGCTCCCATGCTTTATAACCTTGTTCCGCTTTTTGAAAAACTTTGGGCTTTGATTGTTGAGAGGATATAAGATGTATTTTGATGAACTTAAACTTGGTATGACGGTCGACATTGCACCGACTGTTATCGAAAAAGAAAAAATGATGGCATTTGCCCGAGACTACGATAATATTCCTCTCCATACCGATGAGGACTATGCGAAAAATACGCATTTCGGCGATCTGATTGCTCCGGGTGTAATGTCTTTTATGTCTGTTTGGGCAAAATATCTTGAGGTTGATTTTTTCGGTGAAGATTTGCTTGCTGGGAAATCCACGAAAATCGAATGGCTGAAACCTGTTTTTGTCAATGATGTGCTGACAGGAAAAGCAACAATTACTAACCTTGAAAAACGCAATGCTAAAAACGGAATTGCGGAAATTTTTATTGAAGCATATAATCAAAACGGCGAACTTGTATTGACGAATATTACGGAAGCCGTTGTGAAATGTAAGAATTAAATCAACACTATTTAATCAAATTTTCCACATTATTTTAGAATGGTATGGTGGAAAAAATCAGGCGGGAGCTTATTGTTATTTTTAGCTCTCGTTTTCTTTTTATGCAAAAATAGTGAAAATGTACAATAAAATTTAAAATTGGTCTTGATTTTAGCTAATAAGTGTGGTATTATAAAGAGAGATAAATTTATAAGGAGAAGAGTAGATGAAATATGATGTATGTATCATAGGTGCCGGCGTAAGTGGGTCGCTTATTGCTCGTGCACTTTCAAAGTATGATATGTCGCTATGTCTTATTGATAAAGAGAACGACGTTGCAATGGGAACGACGAAGGCAAATAGTGCAATTATTCATGCGGGTTTTGATGCCGTTCCGGGAACTTACAAGGCAAAACTGAATGTTCGCGGAACTGAAATGATGGAAGAAACTTGCAAAGAACTCCATGTTGAGTACAAGAATAATGAGTCGCTCGTAGTAGCATTTAGCCAAACCGAGAACGAACATCTCAAAGAGTTATACGAACGCGGTATCACTAACGGTGTTCCCGATATGAAACTGCTGTCCGGAGATGAAGTAAGGCAGTTAGAGCCGAATTTAAGCGAAGAAATAACGGGTGCTTTGCTTGCAAAAACCGCAGGAATTGTCTGTCCGTATAAACTCACTATTGCCGCTGCCGAATGTGCCGCAAATAATGGTTGTGATTTTATCCGTAATGCCGAAGTTAAGGGAATAAACATTAAAGACAATCTCTTTGTTCTGGACACAACGGCAGGTGAAATTACCGCAGAATATGTAATAAACGCCGCCGGTGTTCATGCTGATAAGGTTGCATCTTTTATCGGAGATAACTCTGTTGAAATTCGCGGAAGACGAGGCTCATATTTTATTCTCGATAAATCGCAGGGAAATCTTGTCAGCAGAACGATATTCCAATGTCCGAGTGAAAAAGGCAAAGGTATTTTGGTTGCTCCGACGGTTGACGGGAACTTGCTTTTGGGACCGACTTCCGAGTTTGTGGATGACAAAGATTTAACCGATACAACTCTTGAGGAATTGAAAAAGGTTGCCGAGTTGTCGGCAAAAAGCGTTCCTCTTGCCTCAAGTCGTGATGCGATCACTTCATTTAGCGGTATCCGTGCATATCCCGTCGGCGGTGATTTCGTTATCGGTTCAAGTCAGGCAAACGAAAAGTTTATAAACGTCGCAGGTATAGAATCTCCCGGGCTTTCTGCCGCTCCCGCCATTGCGGAGCTTGTTGACGAAATATTTGCAAGTGTTTCAAAAAATAAGTTTGCAATTAAAGCAGATTATGATTCGACAAGAAAAGCCCCTGTGCGTTTCAGAGAGATGACTGATGACGAAAGACGGGAACTTATTGCAAAGAATTCCGCTTACGGTCGGGTTATTTGCCGTTGCGAAACCGTTACTGAAGGCGAGATTATCGATGCAATAAGAATGAAAGTCGGTGCGGTTGACGTTGACGGAGTAAAACGCCGTGTTCGTGCGGGAATGGGAAGATGTCAGGGCGGTTTCTGCGGCTCGAAAGTAGTTGAAATACTGTCAAGAGAACTCAATGTTCCCGTTAATGAAGTAACGAAATTCGGCAAAGGCTCAAACATTCTTTTCGATAAGACGAAGGAGGACTGACAATGAAATACGATTTAGCGGTTATCGGCGGAGGTCCTGCGGGAATGGCTGCGGCTCTCAAAGCAAAAGAAGAGGGCGTTGAGAAAATAGTAATATTGGAACGAGATGTAAGATTGGGCGGTATTTTGAATCAATGTATTCATACGGGCTTTGGTCTTCATTATTTCAAGGAGGAATTATCCGGTCCCGAATATGCACAACGTTTCGCAAAACAGGTTGCCGAAACCGATATTGACGTTATGCTCGACACAATGGTTATTGATATTGATGACGACAATAATGTTACGGCAATGAATAATCGTGACGGGCTTATTAAAATTGAGGCAACGGCAATAATTCTTGCAATGGGATGTCGCGAACGTCCACGCGGTGCTTTGTTTATGGCAGGCACTCGTCCTTCGGGTGTCATGACGGCAGGAACGGCTCAGAAATATGTCAATATGGACGGCTATATGCCCGGCAAAAAGATAGTTATTTTAGGTTCGGGCGACATCGGTCTTATCATGGCTCGTCGCATGACTTTGGAGGGTGCCGAAGTTAAGATGGTCTGTGAGATTATGCCGTATTCGGGCGGTCTTACACGAAATATCGTTCAATGTCTCAACGACTTTAATATACCTCTTTATTTAAGCACAACGGTTATTGCAACTCACGGCAGAGAGCGTTTGGAAGGCGTAACCATAGCAAAAGTTGATGAGAGATTAAATCCCATTCCGGGAACTGAGGAGTATGTCGAATGTGATACTCTCATGCTTTCCGTCGGTCTTATTCCCGAAAACGAACTTACAAAAGATGCCGGAATAAGTATTGACCGAATTACCCGCGGTGCAGTCGTTGATGAACTTCGTGCAACCGAAAAGAAGGGTGTTTTTGCCTGCGGAAACGTGCTTCAGGTTCACGATTTGGTCGATTTTGTTACTTTGGAATCTTATCTTGCTGGTAAGGGTGCGGCAAAATATATCAAAAATCCCGCCACTTTTGATGATGCGGTTTATGTCAAAACGACTACGGGAAACGGTGTCGGCTATATCGTACCGCAGAGGGTTAATATCAAAACCGACGAGGATGTAAAACTCTATTTCAGAGTAAGACAGGTATATAAAAATGCTCGTGTTATTTTAGAAGTTGACGGCGAAACCGTTTCAAATAAGAAGAAGATAAAACTTGCTCCGGGCGAAATGGAAGACGTTACGATACCGAAAGAAATTATTGAGAAAATGACTGACAAGAGCGAAATTTCAGTACGTGTGGAGGCATAGAGATGACAAAACAGATGTATTGTGTTGCGTGTCCTTTGGGTTGCTTTATTACCGTTGAATACGACGATACGGGAATTTTAAATGTTACCGGAAACACCTGCAAAAGAGGCATTGATTACGCACGTACCGAAATGACAAACCCGACAAGAAGTCTCACGAGTACCATAAGGGTTATCGGCGGTAAACGTGCCGTAATTCCGTGTAAATCGCATGAACCTTTGCCGAAAAACATGATGTTTGATTGTATGAAGGAAATCAATAAAGCGAGGGTAAAAGCTCCTGCAAAGATCGGCGATGTTTTGATTCCCGATATTTTGGGAACGGGGATTGACATAGTTGCTACCGACAACAGCGACTGATTGAATATTTGGAAGAATTGAGAAACTTATTTTATGAACAAAGGCTATCTTGGAACGATTGACATAAAACCGACCTCCCGTCAGATAAAGTGGCAGGAAACGGAATTTTACGGTAATATTTTCTTTGGTATGAACACCTTTACGGGCAGTCAGTGGGGTGATGGTTTTGCTCCCGCCGACCTGTTCTGGCCGGAAGATTATGATGTTGATTATTGGGTAAAAACGGCGAAAAAAGCCCGCATGAAAGGTCTGATGATTACAGCGAAACACTATGACGGGTTTTGCATATTCCAAAGTGAACATACCGATTATTGCTTGAAATCTTGCCCGAATTGGCAGGATGGCAAGGGGGATATTGTTCGCGATTTAGCCAAGGCGTGCAAGGATGAGGGACTTAAATTCGGTATTTATATCGCTCCGTGGGACAGGCACGAAAAGACCTACGGCAAGGGAAAAGAATATGACGATTGGTTTTGCAATATATTAACCGAGTTATGTGCAAATTACGGCGACTTGTTTTGTATTTGGCTTGATCCCCATTTTGGTGACGGCATAAACGGCACGTCGCAGGACTTTGATTTGCCGAGATATTATAAAACAATCCGCGAATTGCAGCCCGATTGTGCCATTGCGGGCATGGGACCAGATGTTCGCTGGGCGGGCAATGAACGGGGGTTGGCAAGAAAATGCGAATGGTCGGTTGTTCCCGCCTATCTTGGTTTTGACGAGTTTGGCGAAAAACTTAATCTCGCATCCAAAAAGGCTTTGTCTTTAACCGATCCCGATTTGGGTTCACGCAAGACAATCAAAAAGGAGACCGATTTCGCTTGGCTTCCGCATGAAATATCCGTTCCGATGAAATCAAAGTGGTTTTGGTATAAAGACGGCGAATATTCCTCAAAAACAAAGGATAAGCTTTGGAAACTGTATCTGGATTCAGTCGGCAACAACAGCTGTTTTATGCTCGGTTTGTCTCCCGACAAGAGATGTAAGTTTGCCGATAACGAAGAACAGATTTTGACTGCATTCGGCGAGGATTTGCACTTAAATTTTGGATATAATTTAGCGGCGATTAAGGGAAAAGCAAGTGCATCAAGTCAACACAGTGAGATGTATGACGTTTCAAACGTATTCAATGCAGATTCCGACAAATTCTGGAAACCTGACGAAAATGATAAAAAACCCGTTTTGTATATTGATTTTGAAGAAAAAGATATGTTTAACAAAATTGTTATCGGTGAGCATATAAGAAACGGTCAGCATGTAGAGGAATTTTCGGTATATTATTTTGACGAAAAGGACAAGTGGAGGCTTATCGAAAAGGGTACAACCATAGGATACAAGAGAATTGTTCACTCAAAGCCTATTGAGACATCAAGAGTAAAAATAGTTTTTGAAGAATATCGGGAAAGTTTTGAAATTAATACAATTTTGATTAACTGATTTTTACTAAAAAGGGGGCGTAAATCACCCAAAAAGATAAATTTTATAAAATTCCTCTTGCAAAATTCGGACAAATGTATTATAATGTTCGGAGTTTGTATATTTTGAGGAAAATACTATGTCTATTAAAGTAAACTTTGATCTTTTAAAATCTTTTGTGACGGATAAGGATTTTGAAAGCGTTATCCCTGCACTTAATACCGCTCATGGTTTTCTTTATGAAAATAATGTAAATGCACCGGGAAACCATGCCCACGGCTGGCTTGATTTGCCGATAAATTATGATAAAGAAGAATTTGCACGAATTAAAGCGGCAGCTAAGAAAATTCAGAACGACAGCAAAATTTTAGTTGTTATCGGTATCGGCGGCTCGTCTTTGGGTGCCAGAGCGGCGATTGAATTTGTTAAGGGAAAAAATTATAATTTTACTTGCGGTAAACTGCCCAAGATTTTCTTTGTCGGCAACAGCATGAGCCCTGCTGAATTAAATGAAGTAGTCGGTTTTTGCAAGGATGTTGATTTCAGTGTAAATGTTATTTCCAAGAGTGGCACTACAATCGAACCTGCAATTGCTTTTCATATATTCAAAAAATTGCTTACCGAAAAGTACGGCGATAAGGCAAATGAACGCATTTATGCTACAACGGACGCAGTTAAGGGTACTCTTCACGGAATGGCACTTAAAGAGGACTATGAAAGGTTCGTAATTCCGGATGATGTCGGTGGTCGTTATTCCGTTTTGACTGCGGTTGGTCTTTTGCCGATTGCGGTTGCCGGTATTGACATTGATGTACTTATGTCCGGTGCTGCCGATTCTCGTGAAAAATATTCCGTTTGCAGTCTCGATAACGATTGTTATAAATATGCTGTTGCCCGTCAACTTCTTTACAGAAGTGGCAAGGCTATTGAATTATTTATTTCGTATGAACCTGATTTCCTTCTTATGAACGAATGGCTTAAACAGTTGTTTGGTGAGAGTGAAGGAAAAGAGGGCAAGGGCTTATATCCGTCAAGTGCAATATATTCAACAGACTTACACTCAATGGGACAGTACGTTCAGGACGGTGCACGTATTCTTTTTGAAACCGTTGTTCATTTCGAAAATTCAAAGAGCGAAATTGAAATTGAACTTGATGAAGATGATTCTGATGGTCTTAATTTCTTGGCGGGAGAGAATTTGTCAAGTATAAACAAGCGTGCATGTATTGCCACCGCACTTGCTCATACGGACGGGAAAGTACCGAATATTATTATAAACGTTGACGGTATGGATGCTTACAATCTCGGTGCACTTATTTATTTCTTCGAGAAGGCTTGTGCTATATCGGGCTATATTTTAGGTGTCAATCCCTTTGACCAACCCGGTGTTGAGGTTTACAAGAAGAATATGTTTGCACTTTTAGGCAAACCCGGCTATGAAGAACTCAGAGCCGAATTAAAAGCAAGAATTTAACAAACAACCCAAAAGGAGAGAATATTTATTATGGTTTCATTACTTATCGGACCTAAGGGTACAGGCAAAACGAAGCGTCTTATTGAAGAAATCAATGATGCTCTTGCTCGTACAGACGGCAACGTTGTTGTTGTTGAAAAGAACAAAGCTCTCAGCTTTAACGTAAATTACAGAGCAAGGCTTGTTACTTCCGATGATTACGGTATTGCAGGTTTTGATGAACTTTATGCTTTCTTATGCGGTCTTTGTGCATCAAACCATGATATTACCGATATTTTAGTTGACGCAACATTGCGTATAGGCAGTCGTGATACAGTTGAACTTTCCGCTTTCTTAAAGCGTATCGCAAAGTTATCCGATGACACTGAAACTGATTTTGTTTTCACCATTTCCATGGACGAATCAAATGTTCCCGCCGAGGTGTTTGAAGTTTGCAGGAAGATCTCATAAAAGGTCTTGACAAAACAGCGAAAGTATAGTAAAATATTTGGCGTTGCGTTTTGACGAGGTGATATAATGAATATTGATTTAAATCCTGTGTTTGGTATCACAGGCAAAAAAATGGATATTGATTATACCATCAAGGCAGAAGATGTAGATGAATATCCTCGAGTTTCCGATGTAAAGGTGTTCGGAAGTGTTCAGAACAAGACGGACATAGTTACTTTGACAATTACTTGTTCTTATGAACTTATCTGTCTTTGTGACCGTTGTGCCGAAGAATTTACCAGACATATTGATCAGAAAATCGAGCACGAACTTATAAAAAATCTTGAAGATGAGCAAGACATATCCTATATTGAAGTTCCCGACGGAAATCTTGATTTGGATGAGCTTATCAGAGAAGATATAATACTTAGTTTGCCGTATTTGTTCTTATGCAAAGAGGACTGTAAGGGACTCTGTGTCCAGTGCGGTGCAAACCTTAATGACGGCGAATGTAAATGCAAATCACCGACAGATCCGAGACTTTCCGCTCTCTTGGATTTGCTTGATTGATATAAAAATTACCGTGAGGAGAAGATAAAATGGCAGTACCAAAGAGGAGAGTTTCCTCCGCAAAAGGTGCCAAGAGACGTGCAAGTGCATGGACATTGGACGCACCTTCAATTGCAAAGTGCAAGAATTGCGGCGAATATGTAAAGAGCCACACCATGTGCGGTGCTTGCGGTCACTATAATGGTCGCGAAGTTGTTAAAATCGAAGAGGACTGATCTCTTTGTTGACAATAAATGGGTGGTTTTACCGCCCTTTTTTGACTTAAATGGCAGTAATTATTTCTGATGTAAAAAAGTTTTCCGCCTGTTATTTGCGTGGAATTCGTGCCGGGGATAAACTTATATCCATAAACGGCAATGAAGTTTTTGATGTGCTTGACTTTGACTATTATTGCACGGAGGACAGGCTTTCTTTGCTTTTTGAGTCCAAAGGGAAAACAAAAACGGTAAACCTTAAATCATCGAACACAGGTTTGATTTTTGAAACATATCTTATGGACAAAAAACAGCATTGCAAAAATAAATGCGTTTTTTGCTTTGTTGACCAAATGCCAAAAGGTATGCGGGAAAGTCTCTATTTCAAGGACGATGACAGTCGTTTGTCTTTCTTGTTCGGCAATTATATCACATTGACGGGGATTAGCGAGCGGGAAGTTGAGCGTGTTATTAACTTGCATATTTCTCCGATAAACATCTCCGTTCACACGATGAATCCCGAACTGCGTGTTAAGATGATGGGCAATCCCAACGCTGGGAAAAGTCTGGATATTATCCGTCGTTTTTACGAGGGAAAAATCGATATGAATACGCAACTTGTTCTTTGTCCCGGTTTAAATGACGGGGAAGAACTTGATTTTTCGCTTGTTTCGCTTGCAAAATATGCTCCCTACGTAAAAAGCATAGCCGTCGTTCCCGTCGGCATGACGAAATTTCGGGACGGTCTTTTTCCGCTTCGTCCTTTCTCGAAAGAGGAGGCAATCGACACGATTGAGCGGGTTGACCGTTTCAATGAAAAATACGGTCATTTTGCCTACTGTGCAGATGAGTTATATATTTTGGCGGAGAAAGAGATGCCAAACACCGACTATTATAATGACTATGTTCAACTTGAAAACGGTGTCGGTCTGTGGACAAGTCTTAAAGACGAGTTTTTATATTCACTTGAAAATGAAGTCTTAAAAAAATCATCAGAAGAAAAACATATTGCAACGGGTGTGGCGGCTTATCCGCTTATTTCGGAACTTGCCGAAACGTTCAATATAAAGACGGGGTCGGAAATAATCGTTCATAAGATTGTAAATAATTTTTTTGGCGAGAGTGTAACGGTTGCGGGACTTCTGACTGCTACCGATATTGAAGAACAGTTGTCGGGCAAAATAAGCGGTGAACTAATTATAAATGACTGTATGCTTAAAACGAAAGAAGAGCCTATATTTTTAGATGATGTTTCGGTTGATGAATTGGCTGAAAAAATGGGAGTGAAAATTACCGTAACTGACGGTTCGGGCTATGATTTGCTCCGAAAAATGATGAATTGAGGTGGGAGTATGGCTAAAAATGTGGTTGCGATAGTCGGTCGTCCGAATGTCGGTAAGTCAACTTTGTTTAACAAACTTATCGGCAGACGGGTTGCAATAGTTGACGACACGCCGGGAGTTACCCGCGATAGAATTTATGGTGATTGCGAATGGCTTAATCACAAATTTTTGCTTATAGATACGGGCGGTATCGAGCCTTATTCGAATGATGTCATATTATCACAGATGCGTGTTCAGGCACAACTTGCAATTGACAGTGCCGATGTTATTATTTTCGTTACCGATTTAAAATCCGGTATAGTCGCAAGCGATATGGACGTGGCACAAATGCTTCAAAAGAGCCAAAAACCGATAGTTTTATGCGTAAATAAATGCGACAGTATCGGCGAACCCGAACCGGAATTCTATGAATTTTATAACTTGGGTTTGGGCGATCCTATCGGGGTTTCGAGTATTCACGGTCACGGTACGGGTGATTTGCTCGATGCGGTAGTAGCCCATTTCCCCAAAGAGTTGTTTGATGACGAAACGGAAGATGATGTTATTGACGTTGCAATAATCGGCAAACCCAATGTCGGCAAATCGTCGCTTGTTAATGCCATTTGCGGTGAAAATCGTGTTATAGTCTCCGATATTGCAGGCACCACTCGCGATTCGACGGACACTCCCGTTGAGGTTAACGGCACCAAGTTTAATCTTATTGATACGGCAGGCTTGCGACGCAAGTCGAAAGTATATGACGACATAGAAAGATATTCCGTTCTTCGTGCCGTTGCGGCGGTTGAAAGGTCGAGAGTATGTATCATAATGATTGATGCAATGGAAGGTTTTACCGAACAGGATTCCAAAGTTGCCGGTATTGCTCACGAGCAGGGCAAGGCTTGTATTATCGCCGTAAACAAGTGGGACGCTTACGAAAAAGACTCAAAATCCATGGATAATTACCGCAAGAAATTGATGAATGATTTTGCCTTTATGTCCTATGCTCCGATAATATTCATTTCTGCAAAAACAGGTCAGCGACTTGACAGACTTTTTGAGCTTATAAAATTTGTTGATGAACAAAATGCGATGCGTATAACTACCGGTAAATTAAATGACATATTGGCAGCAGCTGAGGCAAGAGTTCAGCCGCCGACGGACAAGGGCAAGCGGTTAAAGATTTATTATATCACTCAGGCATCAACCCGTCCGCCGACATTCGTGTGTTTCGTCAATAACAAAGACCTATTCCATTACAGTTATCAACGTTATATCGACAATCAAATTCGTGAAGTTTTCGGTCTTGAAGGCACACCGACAAGATTTATAATCCGTGAACGGGAAGAAAAATAAGATGGATATGATAACGAAATCCGCTATTGTTTTTGGTGGTATAGCAGCAGTGAATTTTGGCTTAACGATGGGTTTTATAGTCAAAGATGCCACTAAAAAATATGAGGAAGACTGCGATTATCTGATGATTTTGGGCGGAAATATCATCGGTGCCGAAACACCGAGCAGGCAACTTGTTGCACGCATGGAAAAAGCTGTTGGCTATCTTGAAACGCATCCGAATACCATCGCAATTTCTTGCGGAGGGTGTTTTCGTGAAGGGCAGAAAAAGAGTGAGGCTCAAATTATTAAAGAGTATCTGACCGCTAACGGAATTGAAGAAAATCGTATTTTCTTGGAGGATAAATCCACCACAACTATTGAGAATTTCCGCCTTGCTTTGCCGATTATCAAGAACATTTCGGGGAAAGAAATTAACGAGCTGAATATCGGTTTTCTGACAAGTTCGTATCATATATTTCGCAGTACACAGATTGCGAAATGTTCAGGCTTAAAGACTCCGAAGAGAGTTGCCGCACCGACACCGGACAAGGCTATTTTTCGATATATCCGTGAATACTTTGCATTTTTTGCTTTCGTGCTTGATTTTCTTAAAAAGTAATTTTTGTCGGTAACTTCGGTTTCCGACTTTTTTTATTTTTTGGTCGTTCGGATATGCAAAAACAGGAAATTTGAACATTCTGTAAATGGAAGTTTGAAAAGGTTGCAAAAATGTAGTAGAAGCAACAAATTGTTTACAAAAACTTAATCTATTTTCGCAGAATTTGACAAAAAAGACCTTGAATTTTCAAGTTGATTATGATATAATAACAATGTCAAAAAATGTAGGGTAGGGGCAATAGAATTTAACTGAAGAATATTTATTGCAAATATCCGAAAAGAAAGGATTGTTAGTATGAAGGTTACACTTAAAATCATGAGTGTGTTCCTGTCATTCGTTTTGCTCGTAAGCGGTCTTTCGATTGGCTTTATGGGCAGTGCCGCAGATTATTCGTGGCAGTTGTTCATCGGTGATGTTACCGGTGAACGCGGTGAATACACAAGGAAACTGACTAACTATAAAGTTGAAAAGGCTTCAGAGGGATGGAACGATGATGCGAATTTCCTCTCGTATGAAAATGCCGTCTATGCAAAAGACAATGCAGACGGTTATATTTCAGACGCTGCCAAGAAACTCTATTCAAAGATTGATGACATCATCAGTTATGAATATGGAGTAGGTAACTATAACCTTGAATTGGTTTACAAAAGCATTTGTCAGACGCTTGAAGCTCAGTTGTCGGATCCCGACAGAGAAATTCGTGTCGGTACAAACGGCGAACGTTATGTCCCAGTTCATCGTGTTGTTCCCCGTGAAAAAGATGTTTATTTGGACTACAACGATCGTTACCAGCTCCGAGCAGCTTGTGTTTCCGAGACAAATGAACGAAATTGTTCTTACAGCACTCTTAACTGGGATTCAAGTAACTGGGATATTGTTGCAGTTGACGAAAACGGTTATATCTATACAAAGGAACAGACCGGCAGTGCAATTATAACCGCAACCAGTGTTGACACCAACAAGATGTGTAAGATGTGGGTTCACGTTGAACATGAGCCGGATACTCCCGTGGCAACTCCTTGGGAGAACGTACCGGATGCACCCGTTCATCATATGAAAGAACACGAATATGATGCAGACGGCAAAATTGTAGCCCGCGGTTTTGCTCCGACTTTATATGAAACGGAATATGAATATTACAACATCGAATCCATTGTTTCATATATGCTCGGTACAGCCAAAGCTATAACTTCAGCAAACTGGTTCAATACCTTCAAATTTGTAATTGATACCGATTTTGAAACCGCATTACTTGCTGATATCGGCGAAACCGGTTCACTTATCATGATTCCGGATGATTATGAAGTTATAATCAAGAATGAAACATATACTTGGAATTCTCATGCACGCACCTATGACAAATCCGGAACTGTCGCCCGTTATCATATTCCTGAATCCTACGATTACAGATATACTGAGAGTGTTGATGACCAGACAATTTCGAAGCTTAAGAATTTGTCCAATTTCTTTACTGATGATGTGTTGATGCAGGATTTCTCCACATGGACAAATGCTCAGTGCGTTAATTATGTAAAGAACAACCATATTGACGAACTTTTTGCCCCGATTCTTGATTTCTCCAATGATTTTATATTAAGAGTATTCGGCAACAAGATTTTTGCCATTACGGCGGCATTAAACCAGATGCGTCCGAACTATCTGCACGATCAGGCTCTTGAAAACGGCAACCTTAATGCAAACTATTACGGGTGGCGTATTGTCCGTCAAAATCCGACACAGGGTCCTGCAACGTTTATAAACAATGTTGCCGATATGGATAAAGTTGTTCGCAATATCGACCAACTTATCACAAACAACGATTTAGGAACAATACTTAATTTGTTCTTAAAACCCGGTGAAGGTTTCCTCAATGCTCCCGGTCTTGCGGGCTTGACATATTATAACGCATCCGAACTTATTATGATGTTATTGAGGAACTTCCTCTATCAGGATAGTCTTATAAACCTTGTTGCAGGAAAAATCCTTCCGCTTTTGGGCAATCTTCTTTACACAGGTCCCAATCCGGTTGTTGGTCTTGCAAGTCCCAGCCTTGCTGATATTGCTGAAGCTCTTTACGATATGGGTATTTATTTAAAGAGTCCTCAGGACTTTATCAACTTAAGCTGGACTGCTGCAACAAGGGCACAATTCCCTGAAGCCGCCGCTTATTTCTTAAGCATACAAGCAACCGAAGGCAAGAGTACATGGGACGTTGTAGCTGAAACCATTGATGATTGCAAGTGGTACATCAACGGCGATAAAGACAAATTTGTCGATGCTATCTGTGCTGCCCTTGCTCCCGCTGCCTACCTGCTGACCGGTATTTTCTGCAGCAGTTACGGGCAATCAAATCCTTATATCATGGGTACAATTACCGCAGCACTTATTGTAAATGGTCATATCCACATTTACTATGCTGATGCATATCGCTGGCTTCTTCTTCCTCTGTTGGAAGCACTCGGAATGACAAGTGCACATGGTCTTATGACTTCCAATCAATATGCCGCAAACTCGTCAGTTCCTTATCCCGATGACCACGGTGTCGAACAGACGAGGATGTCTGAAAACAAACCTTTAAGAAATGTTCTTAATCCGATTCTTAACTGGGTTGAAACCGATGTTGCAAGTAAGCCGATAGAGACGATACTGGCAATTCTTCCCAATCTTTCCCGTCTTCTGACCTCGGGCAAACTTAAGGAAATGTTGGGCTTGAGGATAAAACTCGATATTAAAATTGCCGGTGTAAGCTGGATCGGTGCTTTTAAGGGACTTCTTGAAGATTACACAGGTCCGTGGGATGATGACAAGATCGTCTTATGGAATGCTCTTCAGGCAAATGATATAAAAATAAGAGGCTATCATATCTGTGATGTTCTTGACCCGACCAGAACATTGACAATCACCACGGCAGGCGGCTCCAAGAGTATTAAGAGCGGTTCGATAAATGCTTTATTTGCGGTCTTGCTGGGAGATACTTTCAAGGCGAAGATACCGACCGGCGAATATGACGAATTTGGCTATCCCATCTATGAGCCGGATTATAGTAATCCCGTTTTGGATGAAAATGGCGACCCCGTATATGATGATGAGGGTAACCCACTTTACCATGACAGAGAAATCGCCATTCCGCTACCCACTCTTTGCGACCAGAAACTTCAGGAGTGCGGTGTGATAATAAACTATAACAATACCAACGGAGATCCGGCTGTACGTGTTCGCTGTGATAATCCCGGCAAGGTTCTTGTCTTCCTGCTTCGTTATATCTTCTACGGAATAAACTACACGGAACCCGGTTCCGCTTGGACTAACCCCCCACTTCTTTCCGCCTTTATTGATCCTGCTCAACTTGAAGGTGAGTTGTTTATGGGTATATCCATAAAATCTCTCATTCTTCAGATTGTTCTTCATCCCGAAGCGGCTATCTGTGCTTTGGTTGAACTTTTCTCACCGAACACCAACGGTTATCCCGCTTTCCACCCCGAAGTTCTTTATAATTATTACGAAGAAGCATATCCTTACTACCTCAATAATGAAGTTCTCGGCAAACCCCACTTTGGTGCTCCCGTTCGTTATACACAATATTGGACACGTGAAAATGCAACCGAGGTTTCAAAGGGCTTGTTCCCGCTTATTGAGAATGTTCTCGATATGCTCAAACTTGATGTTTCCTTTGAACTTTTGGGCAAGCAATATACTCTCAATAACGGTATTGAGGCATTGATTAAGGATATTATCAACGGTGTTGTATATTCCAACGATGTCCTTTCAATCGTTGCCGGCGGTCTTTACGGTCTTATCGGTCAGTACTCCGAATCCTTTGGTCTTGACACCATTCTTGATGCTGCTCTTGACATTCGTTTTGACACGGATGCTATCTTAGGTACAGTACACTACAAGGTTGTTACGGAACGTTGTGACCAATTGGGTATTACGGATTCCAACATCCGTCTTAACACAAGAAGTGAATTTGAACAAAATCTTGTTAACGAAATCAATGAGGCTGCTCCCGAAAAGGTTAAATTCGACGACTCGTTGTTCTACAAGATGGAACAGCAGGTTGATGAAGAAGGTAACCCCGTTTACGAAACAGATCCCGAAACCGGCGACCCCATTCTCGATGAGAACGGTGATCCCATTCCCGTAATGGTTTCAACCGGTGAACCTCTTGACTGGGGACTTGAAGATACAGTTGCATTCATCGGTCCCGATTCTGTTCTTAAATACACAAGAGAAGAGCTCTTTACCGCAAACCTTATTGCAATTCTTGCTCCCGCAGCGGAACTTGTACGTATTCTCTTCTACGGTAAAGACCTTTGCTTGCTTGATTTGCTTACCATCCAGACATTTGAAATTTATCACTACGCTATTACTCCGTTGATTGAGGCACTCGGTGTTCCCTCAAATAAGATAAAATATATCACAACGGCGGCAACCCGTTCTGCTGATACCACTCCGATTCCTGATACCGAGCATCCTATCGGTGGCGGTGAATTTGAATCAGTTCCGATGGGTAACCTCTATGCCATTGAAGATTTGATAACCCCGATTGTCGGCTTGCTTAATGTAATCAGTGCCAATCCGCTTGACTGGATTCTTTCAACGATACCGAACTTTATGTACTACTTACTAAGCGGTGCGTTCAATGATTCAGTCAACGAACTTCTTCACTTTGCTTATGTTATTCTTGATGTCATTCGTCCCATTATTGACGGCTATGATTTGATTGAAACCCTCCTTGCAACTCTTGACCTTGATGATTACGGTATCAGTTTAAGTCTTCCTCTCGACCTTGACATCAACGGTATTGTCAACTCGCTTCTCAGCAGTTATATGTTCGGTCAGGTTCTTACTTTCGAGTTGGCAGGTGCTCCGCTGACAATTACCTTGCCTAATCTTGACCTTTCGATGCTCTGTACGGGTGTCCCCAAGGCAAAGATGTCCGCATCTCAAAATCAAATTGTCGTCCTTTCAAACGGCTCCGGTGCCGACCTGATTACCGTTATGCTTCAGTATGTCCTTGATACATTATTCATGTATAATAACTGGATGAATGTAGCCGACTGGCTGACCATATCACAGAATCTTGATGCCTTTGACTCTGAAACAGCACACATGCTCTTGAGTGATATGAATATAAAAGCAAATGAAGGTGAAGCACCCGATAAGGTATTGGGCCTCATGTACAAATTGCTCAGTATGCTGACAAAGGTTTCCGGTCCATTGTCTCAAAGATTCAGACAGGTAGACTTCGGTCTTCTTGATATGTTCCAAGGAGATTTCCAATCTTTCTTTGACAGGATTATGACACTTCTCAACCCGACCGGAGAGGAAACCGCAGTAACAGGCTTCTTTGCAAAACTGAAAGCGTTCTTCCAGAAGATTATTCTCTTCTTTAAGAGTTTATTCGGTGGTCTGGGCGGCTAAATCAAGATGAAAAGCTCTGCTTCGGCAGGGCTTTTTGTTTTACTGACATTTCAGCAAAAAACATTTGACAATATTGTTATAAAGATGTATAATAATACAGAGTATAATGAGGGGGTATGTTATGAATTTTGAAGGAATTAAAACACTCCTTTTGAAAATATGGGCATTGATAATCACCGTTATTGCAGGTATCACTTCTCTTTTTCAAGGCAATATCACAGACACCAAAACGTTAAAACTCGAAAAAGAGATGCAATTTGTTGTTGACGAAGCCTTTGTTGCAGCACAGGGGCTTGCTGTTGACGGAGATATTCTTTATACAAGCGGTGCCATTTCTGCTCTTTATATGGGCGGATTGGGCAAGATTGACATGAACACCGGAGAATTTATTGATAAGAAATTGGGCTCCATTCCGTCTGAATTTCAGAAAAAGGGATATGACCATATCGGCGGTATCGGTTATCTTGACGGAAAAATTTATGCCGCGGTTGAGGATAAGGCAGAAGAATATCCTCTTGTTTTGATTTACGATGCCAATACCCTTGAATATACGGGTGAATATTACGACGTGACGAATGAAGCTTTAGATGACGGTATTCCGTGGTGTACTGTCGATGCGGATAACGGCTATCTTTACTGCTCAAAGTTCCGCCATGCAAACGAAATTCTTGCATATAATTTAACGGATATGACATTCTCTCACTATATCAGTTTAAGTGAAGAGGTTGACCGCGTTCAGGCGGGTGCATATCTTGACGGATATATTTACTTAAATCTTGATCCCCACAACGCTGACGGAACAAAAGAAGTTGTTGCCGTGGATGTTTTTTCGGGAGAAGTTAAGAAAATCGGTACTCGTAATACGGGTGGTTTTGAAACCGAAACGGAAGGCATTGCCGCATACAAGACGGAAAACGGAGACCTTCGTTTGATTATCTGTGATTATGATAAAACCGTCGCAATATTTATCCGTGAATATACTTTTGTCAATAATTTTTAGGAGATATATATGAATATTGAAGGAATTAAGAAGGCATTGGTTGCGGGGGATCTGGATTCAAATCTTGCCCGCGTCTATGTCACGGAAGAAGCCGTAAAGGCACAGCGGGAACGTTATGTTTCGGTTGTTGAAGATTTTGCCGGAATGTATGAAGATGGCGAGATTAGTCTCTTTTCTTCTCCGGGACGCACTGAAGTTTGCGGCAATCACACCGACCACAACCATGGAAAAGTTTTGGCAGCCGCCGTAAATCTTGATGTTATCGCCGCCTGTGCAAAGACGGATAATAACATTATTCAGATTAAAAGCCGTGGTTTTGCAAAGACCGATAAAATTTCTTTGGGCAATCTCATTCCCGTTGCAAGTGAGGTCGGACACAGTGCATCGCTTATTCGCGGTGTTGCTGCAAGATTTAAGCAGTTGGGCTACAATATCGGCGGTTTCAACGCCGCCACAACATCCGATGTTTTAAGCGGTTCGGGACTTTCCTCTTCCGCCGCTTTTGAGGTTTTGGTAGCAACAATTCTCAATTATCTTTACAATGACGGCAAGGTTTCTCCCGTTGAAATAGCTCAGATTGCACAGTATTCCGAAAATATCTTTTTCGGTAAGCCCTGCGGTTTAATGGATCAGATGGCTTGTTCTGTCGGCGGTTTTGTTAAGATTGATTTTGAAGACCCTGCAAATCCTATCATCGAGCCGATTGATTTTAAGCTTGCTGAACACAATCATTCTCTTTGTATTGTTGATACAAGAGCAGGTCATGCGGAATTGACTGAGGAATATGCATCAATTCGTGAGGATATGGAAAGTGTCGCTCAGAATCTCGGTGGCAGTTGTCTTCGTCAGGTCGATGAAGAAAAATTCATTGCAAATATCGCCATGCTTCGCCAAAAGACAAGCGACAAGGCAATTCTTCGTGCAATGCATTTTTATGCTGAAAACAAGAGAGTGGATAAATGTGCCGAGTATCTTCGTGCCGGTGATATTGAAGGTTTCAAGGCAACCATTCTTTCTTCCGGTGCGTCTTCTTATCAGTACAACCAGAATGTAAACTCTGCAATAATGGGCAAGTCGCAACCGGTCGGTCTGGCTCTTTGCATATCTCAGAGTATTCTTGAGAACAAAGGTGCGTGGCGTGTTCACGGCGGTGGTTTTGCAGGCACAATTCAGGCATTTGTACCGGATGATTTGCTTACAAACTATAAAAATGCGATAGAAAGTGTTTTCGGAGAAAACGCAACCTATGTATTACAGATTCGTTCAGCAGGCGGTGCTCAGATAGTATGAACCGCAAAAAATGGAATGTCCGAAAAATAAATAAAGAGCGGTCAATTTCATTAGCACGGGAAGCCGGTATACCCGCCATGGCGGCACTTATACTTGAAGCACGAGGTTATGACACGGCATCACAAATCAGTGACTTTTTCGATACGGATGTTGCTCTTTCCGACCCTTTTGAAATCAAAGATATGGAAAAGGGTGCGTTGAGAGTTCAGAAAGCTATTGACAATTTTGAAAAAATATGTGTATACGGAGACTATGACTGTGACGGACTGACTGCCACCGCAATGTTGTATACTTATCTGGAATTAAACGGTGCGGATGTCATTTACTTTGTTCCTTCCCGATTGACAGATGGATATGGTCTTAATGCCAACGCAGTAAAGACATTGAAAGACAACGGTGTCGATTTGATAATCACCGTTGATAACGGTATTTCAGCGATTGAAGAGGCAAAACTCATTAAAGAATTGGGTATGGATATGGTTATAACAGACCATCATAAACCCTCTGATGTTTTACCCGAATGTGAGGCAATTATTGATCCGCACAGGGAAGATGACAGCAGTGTTTTCAAGGAGTTTGCCGGTGTAGGTGTTACATTCAAATTCATCTGTGCTTTGGATTATATGTTGTCGGGAGAGATGGATCCCGAAATGATATTGGATCAATATTCCGATTTGATTGCTTTGGGAACCGTTGCCGATTTGGTTCCGCTTGTGGGCGAAAATCGTCTGCTTGTAAAACGTGGTCTTCAAATGATAAACGAAGAACCCCGACCGGCATTTTCAGTTCTTGCACGTGCCGCAGGGCTGGAAGGGAAAATTACTTCCGAAAGATTAAGCTATTACGTAGCTCCTCGCGTAAATGCTGCGGGACGTATGGGGCAGGTCGAAACCGCCCTGATGCTGCTCTTATCCGATTATGAGGACGAGGCAATGACTTTTGCCGAACAGCTTCTTAAATATAACGAAGAAAGACAGAAAGCGGAAGCTGATATATGCTTGGAAATCGCCGAGCAGTTAAAAGAAAAACCGGAATTATTGCACCATCGGGCATTGGTGTTCTCAGGCAAGGACTGGCACACGGGAGTTTTGGGAATAGTCGCATCCCGTATCGTCGAAAAATACGGCAAACCCACGATTATTCTTTCTGAACAGGAAGACGGTATTGCTCACGGTTCTGCTCGCAGTATTGAAGGTTTTTCAATATTCGATGCACTTTCAAGTTGCAGTGACTTGTTCGTTCATTTCGGCGGACACACTCTGGCGGCGGGACTCGGGCTTAATGTCGATGACATTGAAATTTTCCGTCGTCGCATAAATGAATATGCTTTGTCGGTGCCGATGGTTGTCAACACTCTCGATATTGAAGTTAGGCTTTTGCCGACAAATCTGACACTTGATTTTGTTGACCTTTTGTCCGAATTTGAGCCTTTCGGCAACTCAAATCCGCAACCGATATTCGGTTTGTTCAATATGACCGTCAAAAGCGTAAAAGCTATCGGCAGAGGCAAACATATCCGACTTGACTTGATGCGTGACGGAAGGATTGTTACGGCAGTAAAGTTTAATATGACTTTGCAGGAATTCCCGTTCAATGTCGGCGAAACCGTCGATTTTGCCGTAAAAATAACGGAAAATGTTTATAACGGTACGCGAAATGTATCGGTGCAGATTGTTGATATGCGTCCGTCCGGACAGGAAGAAGAATTGCTGTTTGATTCGCTGATGAAATATCAGGATGTCTATAATTTTGACATTCTCCCCGAACATGTTTTATCCGTATGTCCCGACAGGGCAATGATTTCGGCTGTATATATGTTCATCCGCGACATAAAGGAATTTTCACATTCTGCGGAAATATTGACTCTCCGGCTGGGATTTTCTCCCGATAAAGTCGGCTCGGTTCAGATATCTCTGGATGCACTTTGCGAACTCGGACTTATAAAAAAGAATTCAGATACCTATGAATATATCGCGATAAACAACAAAGTCAATCTGACCGATTCAAAAATACTTCAGAAACTCCGATATAAAGATATATAACGAAAGGCGGTGAGGATATGCACGGCGAAGAGAAGATTATACCGTATTATACCGAATTACGCACCAAACTTGCGGAAAATTTTAAGCCTGAGGAAATCCTTGAGATAGACAAGGCTTATGACATTGCGAAAAAAGCACATGACGAACAGATGAGAAAATCAGGCGAGCCGTATATTATCCATCCGCTTGCCGTTGCTAATATTCTTCTCGATTTGGGGATATATGAAAAAGAGTGTATTCAGGCTGCTCTTTTGCACGATGTCGTAGAAGATACCATATTGACGCTTGAAGAACTTAAAGAAAAATTCGGCGAAGAAGTTGAAATGTTAGTTGACGGGGTTACGAAACTCGGTCGATATGAGTTTTCATCTTCCGAAGAACAGGAAGCGGAGAATATCCGAAAAATGTTCATTGCCATGTCGAAGGACGTAAGAATTATTGTTATCAAACTTGCCGACCGCCTTCATAATATGCGTACACTTAAATTCCAGACGGAAGAAAAACAACGCATCAAAGCCAAAGAAACGCTTGATATTTACGCTCCCATCGCTCACCGTCTTGGTATTCGTCCCATCAAAGAAGAGCTTGAAGACCTTGCAATTCGCACTTTGGATCCGGTTGCATATCGTGAGATAAGCGAAAAATTGGATGAGCAGAGCGTCAAAGGTACAGAGTTTTTGAACAAGATTAAGGACAGGATTTATGAAGCCGTGTTCCCCGATTGTAATGAAGTCAGGGTTGAGGGCAGAATAAAATCCGTTCACGGAATATATCGCAAGATGTATATGCAAAACAAGAGTTTTGAACAGATTTATGATATATATGCCGTAAGAATAATTGTTCAGACATTAAGAGAATGTTGGAATGCCTTAGGTTGTGTCCACGACTTGTTTACTCCCGTAAACGAAAGATTCAAGGATTATACTTCAAATCCAAAAGCAAACGGCTACCAGTCAATTCACACCACCGTTGTCGGTTCGGACGGTATAAAATTTGAAGTTCAGATTCGTACCGAGGAGATGCACAGAACTGCCGAATACGGTATCGCCGCACATTGGAAATACAAATCCGGTCAGCGTAGCGGTAAATTCAGCCAAAAATTCAATGATTGGGCAAGACAGACGGCGGATATTCTTCAGGATACCGATGACAGAAATGAAGTTTTGTCCTCAATCCGCAGTGATATTGCCCCCGAAGAAGTTTATGCCGTTACACCAAAAGGTAAGGCGATTGGTCTGCCGCAAGGCTCAACCGTAATCGACTTTGCTTATGCGGTTCATACCGACGTCGGCAACAAGATGGTCGGTGCAAAGGTTGATGGCAGGATAGTTCAGATTAACTATATATTGAAAAACGGTGAAGTTGTGGAGATTCTCACGTCTTCATCTCCGGATAAAGGTCCTTCCCGCGACTGGCTGAATATAGTCCGCACAAGTTCCGCAAAACAGAAAATACGAAACTGGTTCAAGCGTGAACGCAGGGAAGAAAATATCATCGAAGGCAAGGCACGTATCGGCAGCGAAATGCGACGCAATTCGATGACTTTCCTGACAGAAGAAATAAAGAACACCTTTATGCTTGGAATTGCAGAGAAATATGACTGCACAACACTCGATGATTTCTATGCAAAAATCGGTTACGGCGGCATTATTCTCACAAAAGCGGTAAACCGTATCAACGATGAATACAACAAGCAGTTTAAGAAACCGGATACAGGCTCAAAAGAGCCGGTATTTGCCGTTACTCCCAAGCAAAGCAGCAGAAACAGCGTTATTGTTGATGGAATTGAAAACTGTCTGTATAAATTATCCCGTTGCTGTAATCCCATCCCCGGCGACAATATTATCGGTTATATCACACGCGGATTTGGTGTTTCTATTCATAAACGCGACTGCTCAAATGTTCCCGTATCCATTGAAGATGCCAACGAGCCGGAACGCTGGCGAAAGGCACATTGGGGCAATATCAGCTTGGGTGAGGATTTCACAAGCTCAATCGTTGTCCGCTGTGTTGACAGAATGGGTATCCTTGCGGATGTTACGACTTTACTTGCTCAGATGCACGTTATGGTGCATGGTTTGCATACGGTAGGTCGCGGCGACGATTATGACATTGTTATCAATCTGACGGTCAATTCGGTAGAGCATCTTAAATATGTTATGAAAAAACTCGGCGATGTTCATGGTGTAATTATGGTCAGTCGTGCCAGTGCATAACCAAGCATATAACCAAAAGATAAAAAACATAAGCAAGGCTGAAACCTTGCTTTTTTGTTATTTTTCAGTTGAAAAAATTTCCCTCGTGAGGTTATTTGAAAACTTCTTAACAAAATAATAGTGTAATTATATAAAAAACAGTTGACTTTTAAGTGAAAAAATGATATATTCAAATCAGATGAACACAGTAGTATATCAAAGGAGAATATCATGAAAAAATTTCTTTCAATGCTTATGGTGCTTGCAATACTTTTAATTGCAATGCCGTTTACCCTGACCGCAACTGCCGATATGTTTGAAACCGACGGTTATTTGAGTTATGCCGTAATTGAAGACAAAGTCATAATAGCCGATTGTGATACTGCCATTGCCGGCAAGTTAGAGATTCCCGAAACTCTGGGCGGTTATCCGGTAAATGAAATCGGTGATTCTGCATTTCGGGATTGCAAAGACCTGACCGAAATTGTAATTCCGGAATCCGTGACGGGAATTGCTTATGGTGCGTTTTATGAATGTATAGGTTTAACAAAAATCACTATCCCGCTTTCCGTATCTAATATCGGTGACGATGCGTTTTATAATTGTTACTATCTGTCAGATGTTTATTACACGGGAACAAAAGAGGAATGGTATGAAAAAAATCTGTATGATTTCGATCCGATGGTAACTATGCATTTCGGCGATGACCTCATCGACGGTTATTTGACCTATGAACTGGCGGATGGGAAAACAGTAATAACCGATTGCGATTCGGCTGTCAGCGGAGAGTTCGAAATTCCCGAAATTCTGGGCGGTTATCCCGTAACGGAAATTGCGACCGGTGCGTTTGGCAATTGTACAAAACTGACTAAAATCACCATTCCGGATACCGTAGATGTAATAGGAGAAGATGCTTTTGCAGGCTGTACGGGCTTAACGAAAGCCAATATTCCTGATAATGTAACGGTAATTATGACGTATGCGTTTTTTAATTGTTCTGCTTTAACCGAAATTAAAATTCCGCCTGCTGTAAAAGAAATTATGGAGTATGCATTTTGCAGTTGTTCGGCATTACACGAACTTTCAATTCCCGCTTCGGTTGAATCTATCGACAGCAGAGCGTTTTACGGCTGTTCGGGACTTGAAACCATTACGGTTGACGAGAAGAATGAAACTTATTATTCTTCGGGAAACTGTCTTATTGAAAGAGAATCAGGCAGGCTGATAAGAGGTTGCACAACCAGTGTTATACCTGATAGTGTAAGGGAACTTGCGGAGTATGCATTTGCCGACTGTTTCTATTTAACCGACCTTAGAATTCCCGCTTCGGTTGAATCTATTGACAATTCTTCATTTTTCAGTTGTTCGGGACTTGAAACCATTACGGTTGACGAGAAAAACGATGCTTATTATTCTTCGGATAATTGTCTGATTGAAAGAGAATCGGACAGACTGATAAGAGGTTGTAAAAATAGCGTTATACCGGATTGTGTAAAAATAATCGGAAATTCTGCGTTTTCAAATTGTGCCGAGCTGACTGAAATAACCATACCCGAAGGCGTAACGGAAATCTGGCAGTTCGCGTTTGCGGGTTGTGAGGGCTTGACCGAAATTAAAATCCCCGATACCGTGAAAGAACTTGAAAGATATGTATTTTTCGGTTGTACGGGCTTAACTAAAATTATATTGTCGAATTCTGTGACGAAAATCGGAGAGTCAACCTTTGACGGTTGTACAAGTCTGACCGAAATCACAATCCCGAATTCTGTGACGGAAATTTCGGAGTACGCGTTTTTCGAATGTACGAGCCTTGAATCAATCGTTATTCCGGCATCCGTAACCTCGATTCATGAAAGTGCTTTTGAAGAAAGTCCGGCTCTGACCGATGTTTATTACACCGGAACACAAGAGGACTGGGAGAGCAAGCAACTTTTCGCTTTTGATGTTGAGAAAGTAAAACTCCATTTTGACTATATTCCCGTTGAGAAACCCGACCTAAACAATCTTCCCGTCAAGGTAACGGAAGATAAGACGCATATTATCATTGCAAAGGGCTTGACCGTTGAGCAAACGAAAGAAACATTTAAGGAATTTATCGTCAATATCCTCGATATAAACGGCAATAAACTTGAAGATGACGGTGCAATCGGCACGGGGACGGTTATAGAAATATATAATGGCGAAAAACTTGTTGAGAAAAAAGTTGTTGTGTTCAAGGGTGATATTAACGGCGACGGACAAGTCAAAACCACCGACGCACGAAACGCATTAAGAGGTGCATTGGGACTTGATAATTTAAGTGATGCTCAAATCCTCGCGGCCGACGTAAACAACGACGGCACTCTCAAAGCAACCGACGCAAGATCTATTCTTAGAGGTGCAATGGGGCTTGATGAAACAGACGCTTGGCTCGGTTAGAACTGAATTTGTTTAGCCTCGAAATCTTGCTCTGTATGTAAGAAAAAACAGCTCCTTCGGGGGCTGTTTTGTTATTACGGCAGGGAGTGATAGGATGAGTTTCCCATCCGTCGTTTTCTTTTGAACATATTAAAAATTAACCGTTATTTTTTATGGGTTAAGGGTACAAAAAATAGGGGTTAATGGTACAAAAAGTAGGGGTTAAGGGTACAAAATTTAATGGTTAAGGGTATAAAAAATAGGGGTTAAAGGTACAAAAAATAGGGGTTAAAGGTACAAAAAATAGGGGCAAATAATATTAAGGAGTAATATTAAGGAATAACATTGATGAATAACATCAATCAACAAATTAAAAAATTTATTTTTTTGGAGGAAGGTGATGAAAAGAAGAAAATGAAATTAAATTGCATTTGAATATATTTCAACAAGTTTTTGAATGCGATAAGTTTATTGTTCCTAAACGATACTATAATAGTTCCCAAACGATACCATAATAGTTTCCAAACGATACAATAATAGTTCCCAAATGATACCATAATAGTTTCCAAATGATACTAAAATAGTTTCCAAATGATACTAAAATAGTTTCCAAATGATACCATTATAGTTTCAAAACGAAACACAAGTAATACTAAGGAGTAATACTAAGGAATCATACTTAGGAATCATATTTATCAATCATACTACCAAAAATTATAAATTTTTGTTTTAGGGGGAGGGGATGAAAGGAAAAATGAAATTAAATTGCATTGAAAAATATTTTGTGAAACCTACTTGACAGGATTCTCAACTTGTGATACAATATGACTGTGAAAGTAAGTTGCATAAAGGAAGCCGAAACTTAATTCCGACTTCCTTATGATTTGAAATAATTTTAACAAGACTACGCCGTTTCGGTGCTTGCGGCTTTTTGAAGACCTAAGATTTCAATAGCATCTTCACGCATTTTATACTTAAGAATTTTGCCGGCGGCATTCATCGGGAATGACTTGACAAAGTGGAAATAGCGGGGGACTTTGTGGCGGGCAATTCTCTCCATGCAGTAAGTTCTGATGTCGTCTTCGGTTGAGGTGTCGCCGTCTTTAAGCACAATCCAAGCCATTGCTTCTTCGCCGTATTGCTCGTCTGGAACACCGATAACCTGAACGTCCTTGACTGCGGGGCAGGTGTAGAGGAAGTCCTCAATTTCTTTCGGATAAAGGTTTTCGCCACCGCGGATAATCATATCCTTAAGACGACCGGTAATGCGGTAATTTCCCTCCGGAGTGCGACAGGCAAGGTCGCCGGTGTGAAGCCAGCCGTCTGCATCTATTGCGGCTGCGGTTGCTTCGGGCATTTTGTAATAGCCCTTCATGATGTTATAACCGCGTGCGACAAATTCGCCGGTTACATTGTCGGGCAAGTCCTCGCCGGTTTCGGGATCTACGATTTTACATTCAATCTCGGGCAAAGCACGACCGACGGTGCTGACACGGACTTCAAGACTGTCGTCCGCCGAACTCATCGTGCAACCGGGAGAAGATTCGGTCTGACCGTAAACAATCGTAATCTCCGACATATTCATCTTATCGACAACACGTTGCATAATCTCAATCGGGCAGGGGCTTCCCGCCATGATACCGGTACGCATATAACTGAAATCGGTTTTATCGAAATTCGGGTTTTCAAGCATTGCGATAAACATTGTCGGAACGCCGTGGCAGGCGGTAATCTTTTCCTGATTTATGCAGGCGAGAGCGGATTTTGCACTGAAATAGGGTAGCGGAAGAATGGTAGTGCCGTGCGTCATTGCCGCAGTCATGGCAAGAACCATGCCGAAACAGTGGAACATCGGGACATGTATCAAAAGCCTGTCCGCCGTGGACAAATCCATTCTGTCGCCTATACATTTTCCGTTGTTTACAATATTGTAGTGGGTGAGCATAACGCCTTTGGGGAAGCCCGTTGTTCCGGATGTATATTGCATATTTGCAACGTCATTGGGGTCAATGTTGTCAGCACGACGTTGTACTTCCGAAAGGGGAACTAAATTATGACGTTTGAGTGCCTCTTCAAAAGTGAGACAGCCCTTTTTCTTAAAGCCGACGGTAATAACATTACGCAGGAAGGGAAGACGTTTTGAATGAAGCTGTTCGCCGGGTTTGGTATGTTCAAGTTCGGGACAAATTTCACTGATAATACCGGAATAATCGGAATCACGGCAGTTTTCAATCATAATAAGAGTATGAGCATCGCTCTGTTTCAAGAGGTATTCCGCCTCGTGAATTTTGTATGCGGTGTTCATCGTAACCAAAACGGCACCGATTTTCGTTGTTGCCCAGAAAGAAATAAACCATTCGGGCAGATTAGTTGCCCAAACTGCAACGTGAGAGCCTTCTTTTACGCCGAGTGAAATTAAAGCACGTGCAAAGTCATCGACATCATCACGAAATTGTGCGTAAGTTCGGGTATAATCAAGTGTCGTGTACTTAAATGCGTACTGGTCGGGAAATTCTTCAACCATCCTGTCAAGTACCTGTGGGAACGTTTTGCTTATAAGAATATCCTTTTTCCATGGATATTGACCTTCACCGCGTTTGCTTGAATAGAGAGATGATTTTCTTCTTGACGGAAGCTCAAAACGGAGCATAAAATTATAGAAATGAGCAAAAATAATTTCGGGATCGTCAATGTCTTGGAGCCATTCGGGTGTCCATTCAAGAGAAATGAAGCCGTCATAATTGATTGATTTGAGTGCATTCATAAAGTCCAAAACGGGCAAATCTCCGTTGCCGATAAGACAATATTCGCCGTCTTTGCTGTCTTTTATGTGGACATGACGGACGTAAGCACCCAAGTTTTCAATCGTTTTTGCAGGTGTTTCGTTGTTGAAGAAATAGGGATGATGAAAATCCCAAAGGGCAGCCAGATTGTCGTTTGCGAAAGAGTTGAGAATTTCACGAAGATAGGCTGTGTCAGTGAACAAACCGACCGATTCAACTAAAATGGAGACATCTTTTTCAATCGCATAGGGCAAAACTCTGCCCAAAAGTGCAATAATATTTTCGCTGTTTTCTTCGCGAGTTTTATCGTTGTCATATGCATGAACACGGACATTTTTTGAACGAACATCAGCGGCAAAATCAATGCATTTGATAATCTCGTTATATGATTCATCGGTGTTTTTCGCAATATCGCAGAGGGCATCTACGCAGGGAATGCGAATGTTTTTATCGTTAAGTTCGCGACGGGTGGCGGAAATATTAAGTTCATCAAATACACCGTTAATAAATTCGTCGTCGTGAATATCATATATTTCTATTCCCGTAAAATGAAGGTCATAGGCAATATCAACGAGGGTTTTAAGTCCGTATTTCTGCCAACCTTTTGTGGAAAAAGAGAGTTTCATTAAGCATTCGCCTCCTCATAAACAATTTTGTTAAGAGCATTGAGATATGCACGTATACAGGCACTGATTATGTCAGTGGAAATACCTGTTCCGCTGTAGATTGAACCGCCTGAACGAAGGCGAACTATCGCATTGCCGACTGCACTTTGTCCCTTTGTGACGGATTGAATCTGGAAGTCGTCAAGGTCGTAGTGATGACCGATGATATTTTCAATCGCTAAAAATGCCGCATCAATCGGACCGTTTCCAATTGCAACACTTTCAATCTCTTTGCCGTCTTTTTTGAGTTTAATATGGGCGGAAGGTGTGATAAGGTTGCTGCTGTTAATAAGAAAACTTTCTAAAGTATAGGTCGGGGGAACCTGCAAAGCAGTACCCGCGATAATCGCATCAAGCTCATTGCCGGTTACACTCTTTTTGACCGCAACACGTTTAAATTCGGTAAATACCCTCTGTTCGTCGTCTTCACTTAAATCATAACCTAAAAGACGGGCGGCGGCAATGACTGCACCGATGTCGTCGTTAATATCAAGCAGAATACTGTTTTCTTCTTCGGTAACGACATCAACCGCCGACTCACTCTTTTTCGGATTGATAATCTGTTCAATGCGTTTTGCTGCACGATTGAGTTCGGTTATTTTAAGAGAGGCGGATATATTGATAAAATCACCACGTGTACGAATTACCGCAGAAATGGTGTCAAGGGCGGCAATTTCACCGGTCGCAACGCAGGTTTTTATTGCATTTGCACCGGCAGTCAAGGCGGAAATGGAGCAAGCGGCTGCCATTCCGATATTATCATTACACTTTACTGCAATCTTAATATTTTCGTCGATTTTTTCGGAAACAGATTTAACAAAAGCAAGAAATTCGGAGGGTACCATAATTCCTGCGTCATCGCATAATGTTACGCAATTTGCACCGGCTTCACTGGCTGTGTTGATTACACTTATGAGAAAATCAAAGTCGGCACGGGTTGCGTCCTGAGCGACAAATTCAACATCATTGCAATATTTCTTGCATTCTTTGACAAGTTCGGTTAGCTTTTCCGGCAGGGTGCGGGCTTTAAGTCCGTAACCATATTCCATACCGACTGTCGAAACGGGGAGAGATACGCGGAGAAATGGTTTATCAATATTTTTAATGGCAGTCCAAGCCTTTTCTATTAGATTTACATCCCTACCGACATCAAGACTTAGTCCTGAGAAATGTAGCAGCGGAGCAACTGTTGAAATCAGTAGCGGGTCAACTTTGTCATTGACGATGACCGGAAGGTCGATAACATCAACCTGACATTTGTCAAGCTGACGGATAATTTCGATTTTCTCTTTGAAACTCAGTGTTAAATCTTTTGAGCAAAGAGTACTGTCGGTTATGTAAATCTTTCGCATGGGCATGAACCTTTCTTTCTGTGGTTTTAGATTTTGAATAAAACTGATTATTCTTTATCTTCTTTTTTTTCTTTTATTTCAATAATGGATGTGCAATGGGGACATTTTGTAGCTTTTATGGCAATTTCGGATAAGCAATAGGGACATTTTTTTGTTGTGGGAGCGGGCTTTTCGTCCTTTTTGCCGATAGTCTTCGCTTTGTTGATAAGTTTTACAAAGATGAAGATAACCAACGCCATGATTAAGAAATTGATAACGGCACTGATAAAGTTACCATAAGCAAGAACGGAGGCTCCGGCTTCTTTTGCACCTGCAAGAGTTGCATAGGTACTACCATCAAGAGAGATAAACCAGTTGGAGAAATCAATTCCGCCGGTTATCAGTGAAATGACGGGCATGATAATGTCATCAACAAGGGATTTGACGATGGACTGGAAAGCGGCACCGATGATAACACCGACTGCAAGGTCGATAACATTGCCTTTTAATGCAAACTCTTTAAATTCTTTTGTAAATTTTTTCATACGTGTTTTTCGTTAATTGTTATTTGTTGACGGTAATCCAAGGGCTTACAGTCTCATAATGACCTGAATCCTGATAACCGTTTTCGGTACGGATTATTTCGCCCCATTTGTAGGCAATGTCTTCGGCGGTGTCGGTAACGATTTTTGCACGATAGAAGCCGTCTTTAGAGCCTTTTAAGCACCAATCGGATTTCCACATTCCATGTCCTGCTGCCTTATATGTCCATAAGAACCAGCTGTAACCGATTTTGTTCATTGAACTGAAGCAACCTTCCCAAGTTGTAGCCTTATGTGGGAAGAACTCGCCCATCATAAGCGGAACGTTGAAATGATAGAATCGGGTTAAGTAGACAAAGAGTTTGAAAATGAAATCGGAGTTTTGATAGAAATGAACCTGATAAACGACATTTGTCCAGCCCTTACAGAAAGAGTGGGGAAGAGCTAAGGCAGTCCAGATACATTCAAGAGTGATGATATGATCAGGGTCGGCAGCACGAACAGTGTCGTAAAGTCGGGTGTATATCATCTCGTTGTTTATTCTTCGGTTAATTTCGGTAACGGGACAGTCGCACATCGGTTCGTTTAACAGGTCGTACATCGCAACTGCGGGATTGCCCTTAAAACGAGTGGCAATGGCAGTCCAGAGTTCGTCAGTTAAATTACGGTAAAACTCGCCTTCTTCTGTTTTGTCGTAAAGACCGCAGGAATCAGCCTTGCCGTTATGCGGAGCGTCGGAGGCAAAGCCGGGAGCACCGTGCATGTCAAGAACGACATAAAGTCTGCGTTCTGAGCATTCGGAAACGACCCAATCAAGTTTTGAGAAATCCCATTCGCCGTTGTCGTCCAAAATCTTTGTGCCGACATCATCGGAATAGAAATTTCTGTACCAGAAGGGAACGCGAACGGAATTAAAGCCCATTTCGGCAATTTGGTCAAGGTCGTATTCGGTAATAAAGTTGTCTTCATAGGTGTTGAGAAGTCCATAAGCCGTCTCAAGACCGAAACGCTCAATCAATGTTTCAAGCAGGGTATAGTGGTCGGAAACTTCTTCATAGGGGCAAAGCCAATCTTCCTGAATAAGCCAGCCGCCTAAATTAACACCTTGCAGGATAATCTCCTCGCCTTTTTGGTTATAGATTTTTGTGCCTTTGACGGTAAGAAAATCTTCATCGGTAAATCCGGTGTTATCGGCAGGAACATCGTCTGCGGGAACATCGCCTTCTGCTAAACCGACGGGCAAAAGGGAGATGAGAAGCAACAGGCTGAGCATTATACTGATAATGCGTAGTGAAACTTTTTTCATAATTATACCTCCTAAAAATAATTTGGTAAATATATTATAACACATAAATGCTAAAAAATAAACTACTTTTTTAACTTTTGACTAAATTTAATTAAATAAATAAAAATGCCCGATATTTCACGGGTATTTCGATGATTTATTTAAGCCTCTTTGGAAGCCTTAAAACATTCATCACAGAGAACTTCGCGACCGGGTGTCGGTTCGAAATGAACAACAGCCTCAGCACCGCATCTTGTGCAGGTGATTGTGATGTTCGGTCTTTCACCACGACGTGCATTCTTTTTTGCCTGACGGCAAGCCTTGCAACGCTGGGGTTCATTTTCAAAGCCCTTTTCTGCATAAAATTCCTGTTCGCCGGCAGTGAAAATGAATTCCTGACCGCAGTCCTTGCAGACGAGTGTTTTGTCTTCGTGCATTGTGTTACCTCGCATAAATATTTTTGCTTGTTTATTATATCTTAAATTATATGATTTGTCAAGCATATTTTAACAAAAATATAAAGAGCGTATAAACTAAGATATGAAAGGGTATCCACAGGGTGGCAGTGTTCACCAATTTGAAAAGATGTACACCCTTTTTTCTCTCGGTTTTTATTGCTTTAATCTTCGGCGGAGAGAATAGTTCTATCCATTCAAAGAGCAAATAACCGACACCGCCGAATATCCAAGTCACTGTCATCGAGAAGCCTTTATTTATTATATCCCATATAAATACAAGTACTGTCATGATGAGCAAACCGACCGCCCAGAGCGGATAGTGCTTGAAATTTTTGTATCGGTCAAATGCACATTTCATTGCCGCAACCAAGAATAATACGGGGAAAGTGAATATATGTGCTGTGAAAGTTGAGCCGAGCAGTACAAGACAAAGCGGAAGGATGTTATAAAAAGGTCTTTCGATTGAATCGAGTACATAGTCGCTGTCTTTAAGTTTCAGTTTCTCGGCTAATTTTGTGTCCGCAATAATAGTTATCAGTAAGACGGCAAGTCCTGATATTGCGGTTAATATGATAAATATCGTATCCGCATTTTCAAAGGCTCTCCAAATTCCGTTTTTCTCAATAATTTCAACATGTTCATACCAAGTTTTTGAGCATACTGAAAAACCCAAAGCGATACCGAAACCGCCGATTCCGCCTAAAGTATATTCCATCAACTTCCAGCCTTCGGTATGCCCTTTTGAACTTAGTTTGTGAAACAGGAGTTTTCCGTTTTTCTTCGGGTTGCGGGTATAAAAATAGCAGGCAATTGCAATAAACCAACCGACAGCACCGAATAAGCCACTGATAAGAGCGACAATGGCGGTCATATAATCGGAATGAATCATAGCCGTAATTATGATTTTGAGCAAAAACAGCAGATTTCCGCCCCATTCTTCACGGCGAGTAGTGCTGAAATAAATTTTCGGGAACTTGCCTTTTTCTTTATTGTAGGGTTTGTTGAATATCTGAATACCTATGTTATCAACAATCAAAGAGAGGATGAAAAATATAATAATGGCTTTGGTGTCGTAAAATTTGCCCGTCATTACCGAAAAAGCAAAGGAGAGCAGACCACCGGCAATACCGAACCAGTTAAAGCCTTTAAGACAGAGACCGAAAGTCCCCTTATTGAAAAGAGTGGGTTTATCCCCTTTTTTCGTATTTAGTGCGAGACCTATCGTTTCACCGTAGGTTTCATTTCCGCCGAATGACATTGCCATCAGACCGACGGCGGCGACAATATGCCAATTGTTCATAAGAACATCCGAGCCGGAGAAAATAACAAGCAAAATGCCCATAATACAACCGGGCAGCATTGCTCCCTTTTCTCCGCCGAGCAAGGTGCCACGCATTGCCCAGCCGTAACTTACGCACCATGTGGCTGCGACTAAAAATAATAAAATCTGAGTGATTGTCATAATGTATCCTTCAAGAGAAACAGCGGACAATCCAAACGGTTTGCCGCTGTTAGGTGTCATTTTATTCGACGTCTTCGAGTTTTACGGAATAGATTTCTTCCTGAGAACCGCCTTGCAATGCGATTTTTTCGCGTCTGGCGAGAACTTTGATAACCTTTTCGTGCTTTTCGTCCGTGTAGTCCCAAAACAGTACATATGGAATGAAGCAGAGGATATGACCGACCAAGTCAAAGGCTTGACCGATACACATGCACATCGCACGAATATCGTCAACAAAGAGAATGTCATAGTCTGCCGAGAAACCGACGCGGTAGAACAAAATGGGGATGATAAGCGAAATGATGGATGAAACGGGATTTGTAAGCCACGAGACCACGCCTGCAAAATTTTCAAGTCTTTCGCCGGAGAGATACATCTGGTAGTCGCCTATTCGGACATGCATGTCCTCCTCGGCAAGTTTAATTGCTGAGTTTATCATATCGCCGATACAAAGGACGATAAGCATTATAAGACCGCTTATAAAATAGTTATGCTTAAAGACCGTAAATGCAATGATATAGCCGGCGGATTGTCCCGCCAAAACCAGTCGTTTTGTTACAATCATCGCTTTATAGCTAAATCGTTTTCTTATCCACGGAGCCAAAAATGCACCGGGATTGCCGACGAATTTAATTAGATGCTGAATGAGGACAAATACAAGTCCCTGCTCTCGCCAGGTATAGATAAGAATAACGTCTTTGATTGCGAGTGAACCGTTGCCCAGTGCGTCAATCATGCCGGAAATGGCGTTGATCCAGAGATATTTGTTTTTCATAACACCGTCAATGCCGTCCCAGAAGGGGATATATTTCTTCTTTTCGACGGGTGGTTGCGGGATTCGTTCCTGAATTGAACCCATGCCCTTGAACATTATGACCGTGCAGAACAAAGCCATTGTCGGAATAATGTATCTGAATGTATTTCTGTTGGTAAGTCCGCCGGTATATGCCGCAATGACGGGGAGTACGGTATCAACCAAAATTGCGTTTAACAGATGACTTAACTTTTCGGGATAGCAACGGACAAGCATTCTTTCATGCGGGTTGGGGGAAATTTGACCGGTAATTGCCGTTGCTCCGTTTGTAAAGCCGTACATATAGTAAAGTGTAAAGAGCAGATAAAGTTGCCAAACTCTCTCAACGAGAGGAAGCTGATATATCGGCAACCAGCAGATAAGCAGGAATAATATCATCGCGGGGATAACATTTGGATATGCAAATAACTTATATCTGCCGAGTTTTTTAAGCCAACGTTTTCTGATAAAGATATTTCTGAAACCGCCCCAACCGCAGACAAGCCAGTGAGCACCGAATATTTTTAGTGTCGCCCTCATGTTTAGTCCCGGCAGATCGTTTACAAAATCGGTAAGCCATAATGGCCAAGTTATTATTTTCGAGAAATCAAATATCAGGAACAACAAACCCAAGGCTGTAAAACTCAGATATATTGTATTCAGTATCCGTTCGGTTTTCTTCGGCAGGAAGCCCAAATTGTCATTGATTATCATATTGAGTATAGCCCAGAAATAGCCCTGAACCATAAAGAATGTACCGATAACCGAGAATGTCAGAAGGGGAATTTCGTAGTAGAAAACAACGAGCCAGCAACCCGTACCGAATGAGAGGTAGTTTAATACTCTTTGCAGTGCGTAGTCTCCGCCGACACCGATAAAGACGGAGAGATATTCCTTATAGGGAACAAATTTACCTTTTGCCGGAATATTCCAATGGTCTTTAAATTCGTTGAACAGTTTTTTAATATCCAATTTAGTTTTTGCCATTGTTATTTTCCTCCTCCTTTTCTTCTTTATCGCCTAAATTTAGGTACATCTGACGGATATATTCTTTTTCTTCCTTATGCTTTTTAAGACGCTCTTTGCCCTTCTTTGTCATCAGGAAATCTTCTTTGAACAGATTTCGGATAACTTCCGTTCCGATAATTGCAAATGAGGGAAGCATTACAAATATGAGAATAAGAATAACCGCGACCTTGTTCATCCCGTCGTCATTGTTATTATTATTTTGAACGGGAGCAACTTGGGTTGTTTCTTCGCCGGTTACACCTTCTTCAACTGTTACTTCTTCGGCAGGCTGTTCCGCGACATCAAATTCGCCTTCTTCAATGGCTCTTCGCAATGTGTATTCCCGACATTCTTCAATGGTTGAATTGAATATCGGCTTTTCGGCACGCAGTGCGTTTTCCGATTTAGGTTGCCATTTTCCGCCGAGTTCAATGGAATCTTCGCTGCCGCCTATATAGAAAACTTCAATTGCATCCGACTTATAAAACGCATGATGTCCGATATTTTCAACGGATTCGGGGATAAAGAATGAATATCGAAAACCCGTGCAGTAACTAAACGCATCACTTCCGATCGTCTTTACATTAGGAGGCAGTTCAATAAGTTGAAGCCACCAGCATTTGAAAAATGACATGTCTCCGATTTCAATTATCGTGTCGGGGAAATAAACGTGAGATAGTGCTTCGCATTTGTAAAAAGAATTTTTCGCAAGTCGGACAACACCGTCGGGAATGGTATAGTCTTTTGTGCGTTCTCCGTTTGTTTCGTGACATATCGGAAATGCAAGCAAAACGGACAAATCTTTCGTAAACAAAACGCCGTCAATATCGACATAATATTCATTCGCAGGGTCAACGGTGATTGATTTTAATGCTTTGCAATAAACAAAGGCTTTTTCGTCAATCCGTTTTACATTCGGACCGATATGAATATGCTCGATATATTCATCGCTGATTATAGTATATTGGTCAACCGCCACGACAACGGAATTTTCGTCGGGAATCCATTTTGTTCCCTCGTTGGTCTTCGTTTTAACAAGCAATTTGTCGATAATAACTTCGGTTATATCTGCATTGCCGTTAAAACCTTCAAACACATATCCGCCTTCTTCTTCGCTGTAGGCAAATTCAAAAGTTTCACGAGAAATCATATTAAAACTTGCAAACACCGAAATGCTGATAAAGACAATCAGCATGACGGACAGAATAATTTTCTTACTGGTTTTCATCCCTTCACCCTTTCATTCTTACGAGTGTTATTTTCATCATTATACCCGAAAATAAAAATATATCAAGCATTTTTTGTAATTTTATTATAAAAAAAGTTTCATTAGAGAACTTTGGATAGACTTCCTGCACTTAATGAAATAATTTGTTGACAATCAGTTGAAAATATAATATAATATTATGAATTTGCTAATTTTAAATTGACATATTTAATTTAAGGAGAATATATGCTTACGAAACTTGACAGCGTTGAAGCTCGTTTTAATGCGGTAAATGAAGAACTTTGCGACCCGTCTGTAACGAGTGATATTCAGAAATATACGGCTTTAATGAAAGAATTAAAGACCTTAACTCCCATTGTTGAAAAATACAGAGAGTATAAAAATCTCAGTGATACGATTGAGGGAGATTTGCAGATTTTAGACGATTCATCAAGTGACGACGACCTTCGTGAAATGGCTAAGATGGAACTTGAAGAATCGAAAGAGGCACGCGACAACACTTTTGAGGAGCTTAAAATTCTGCTTTTACCCAAAGACCCGAACGACGACAGGAACGTTATTATCGAAATTCGTGCCGGAGCCGGTGGTGAAGAAAGTGCCTTGTTTGCGGGTGTTCTTTTCAGAATGTACAGTATGTATGCCGCAAACCGCGGTTGGCAAATTGAAATTATCAATGAAAACTCAACCGAATTGGGCGGATATAAGGAAATAGCCTTCTCTGTTTCCGGCGATGGTGCATATTCAAGATTTAAGTTTGAAAGCGGTGTCCACAGAGTACAACGTGTCCCCGAAACAGAATCGCAGGGACGTATCCAGACCTCTACCGCAACCGTTGCGGTTTTGCCTGAAGCGGATGAAGTTGACGTGGACATTGATCCGGCAGACATCAGAATTGACGTATTCCGTTCATCCGGAGCGGGCGGTCAGAAAGTCAACAAGACATCGTCCGCCATCCGTGTAACACATATTCCGACAGGCATCGTCATTGAATGTCAGGACGAGCGTTCACAGTTTCAGAACAAAGACAAGGCACTCGCTCTTTTGTATTCCCGTCTTTTGGATATAGAACAACAAAAGCAGGCTGAATCAATTTCGGGAGAAAGAAAAGCTCAGGTCGGAACGGGCGACAGAAGTGAGCGAATCCGCACCTACAATTTCCCGCAAGGGCGAGTAAGCGACCACAGAATAAACTTGACTTTATATAGAATTGAAGAAATATGTAACGGCGATCTCGACGAACTCATTGATGCACTTATTACCGCCGATACCGCCGAAAAACTTAAGGCACAAAACAGTTAAGGATATTTTTATATTATGACTTACGAAGAATATTCCAAAATAAATCCGAGAAAATCAACCAAGCAGCCTGATCATATCATGCTTTCTATATGTGGGGACGCGAAACACGAAATGTGTGTAACCTGGCGGACTTCCCGCGATATTGAAACCGGTTATATGCTCATAAGCGAGGCGGACAAGGATGAATTTCGGCGGGTTGATGCCGTCAATAAGGAAGTAAAAACCGATATTGACGTGAATATGAATCACTGGGCGAAACCGAAGAATTTAAGTCCCGGCACGAAATATAAATACACCGTCGGCAATGATGAATATAGAAGCGGGGAATATACTTTTACGACTGAAAAAGAGAATGTTACAAAGTTTAAGTTCCTCTTTTTTACCGACCAGCAGAGAGAAGATCCGTATTTATGTCCCGATTATTCCGTACAGCAGGAACTTCTCAAAGATGCGTTTTCCCGTCATCCCGATATTGATTTTATATTAACCGGCGGAGATAACACGAATAACGGCGAAAATGAACTTCAGTGGAACGGTATGTTTTCGGGGCTTGAGGGTTATATTGAGAGCATTCCGTTTATGATGACCGTCGGCAACCATGATTCACGCGGTTATGCGGATTATTTCGGCGAGGATGTCAAAAAATATTATGCCGAAAAAGCGTTTTTGTTTGACGCACAGTTTGCCGAATCATATCCGAAAAACGGACCCGACGGTTTGATTGGTGAAAATTATTCTTTTGACTACGGCAACGCACATTTTACCGTTGTTTCCGTAAACTATCAGGACAAACTCGGCGACTGGCTTTATAATGACGTAAAAAACAGCGACAAGACTTGGAAAATAGGCTCTTATCATTTCCCGATTTATCCCGTCATGCCTGAGGGCGTAAACGACGACAGTTATCCGTGGCTGCGAAAAGGTATAGAAGAAGGCAGATTTGACGTTCTGTTTGCGGGACATGAGCATAGTTTTGCCCGCACCTATCCGATGACCGATAAGGGTATGTTTGAAAAGCCGAGTGAGGGTGTCGTGCATTTTATTGCGGGCAACGGCGGCAGAAATATTTTCAACACAAATTGCAGAAAAATCTGGCATCCGAAATTTTATCCGCAGGAAGTCAGGCAATATCTCTATATGATATGCGAAATTGACGGCGATAAACTGACAATCACTTCTTATTTGGAAGACGGCAGAACGATTGATTACTTTGTGCTTGATAAGGGAAATGACAGTATATTTCCGCCCGAGCCTGCTCCCGTTTTCAATCAGACCAAGATGAGTTTCAAGGGAATTATTCCTGAACTTGCCGTCCGCGAACAGCCCTGCGAACAAAAAGACGGAGTGTTTTTCTGTGCTTTCGGTTCGCTTGCAAGAGCAAACGGCGGTGTCGTGGTTAAAGACGGCAAAAAGATGAGCATTGATTTTTACGGTCATAAAGCGGAACTTATCGAGGGAACGGACATCGCGAACACTCCCGACGGTCAGGTTAAATTGGAGCATGAAGTATATCGCGGAAGAAAAAATCAACTTTATATTTCCGTCCCCGACTGCGAAAAACTTTTCGGTGTTCACCATCAATATTACGAATATAACAACCTTATCAACTTTGACTACGATGCCGAAAAAGCATATATTGATTTCTGATTATTTTCATTAAAAAAGGAGAGGTTTATGTTCCTGCTCGGCTTTGACATCGGCGGTACGAAATGTGCCGTTGTACTCGGAAAGAATGATTTTGAAAATCCGATTGTTGACAAAATCTCTTTCCCGACAGATGTTAAACGCGGCTGGCGTTTGGTGCTTGCCGAATTGTTTGACACCGCCGACAAACTTCTTGAGAAACATAAAATTTCAACCGAAAATATTTCCGGTATCGGAATTTCCTGCGGCGGCCCGCTTGACAGTAAAAAGGGGATAATTCAAAGTCCCCCCAACCTTCCCGACTGGGATAACGTCCCGATAGTCAAACTTTGCAAAGAACGTTTCGGTGTTCCGACAGTTCTTCAGAACGACGCAAACGCCTGTGCGGTTGCTGAGTGGAAATACGGTGCTGCAAAGGGAACAAAGAATGCAATTTTTTTAACATTCGGTACGGGTATGGGTGCAGGTCTTATCTTGGACGGGAAACTATATAGCGGCACAAATGATTTGGCTGGCGAAGTCGGTCATATAAGATTAACCGATGACGGCCCCGAAGGTTACGGCAAAAAAGGCTCGTTTGAGGGCTATTGTTCCGGTGGCGGAATTGCCAATCTTGCAAAACTTATGGCGAAAAATACGGGTTTTCAGTCCGATTTGCTCGAAAAAATCGAAACGGTTAATGCAAAAGATTTAAGTATCGCAATGCAAAACGGTGATGAATTTGCACGTTCGGTTTATGAAAAATCTGCGGAGAAATTGGCAGCAGGCTTGTCAATTTTGATTGACATTTTAGATCCCGAAATGATTGTGATAGGCTCGATTTATGCAAGAAATACTGCATTTTTCAACTCAATAATAATTCCGATTATAGAAAAAGAAACGCTTTCAAAGTCATGTAAAATCGTACCCGTAAAACTTGGCGAAAATATCGGCGATTATGCCGCCCTTTCGCTTGCATTATCGAATGAAATAAAGGTGATGTGAAATGAGTAAACTTAAATTTATTGTCTGGGGAGACCCGCAGGTTTCGGCAATAGACGAAATGCGTGCCAAAAATTTTGCCGCCGCTTGTGCGGATGTAAGACTTGGAGACACCAAATATGATGCTACCGTCTTGGTCGGCGATATTACCGAATACGGCAGAATTGACGAATATCAGACAGTCGTTCAGATACTTAATTCCATCGGCGAAAACAGCGGAAAAATCTTTTGTACCACCGGAAATCACGACATCCGACTTCGCAGGTACAAAAAGCAGATGATGCGGTTTAATTCATTTTTAGCCTCTCTTGATAAGGGTGTTGTCGGCGATGGTTCTCATTATTATTTTTCAACCCGCGTCAAAGGCTATAAGTTTATCATTATGGGTAGCGACAGGGCAAGTTTTGAGGCGATGCATATTTCCAAAAAGCAGATTGAATGGATTGACAAACAGATTGCCGAAGAACAGGGGAAACCGGTTTTTGTATTTAATCATCAGTGTTTGAAAGGCACAAACGGTCTGCCGATTACTTGGGGCGGTTTTGGTACTTGGCGAGGTTCGGTCGGTCGTCAGAATGATAAACTTCGTCTCGTATTTGAGAAGTACAAAAATGTTTATTTCATAACCGGTCATCTTCATTACGGCATGTCGGAATATAATATTGAAGACTACGGTGCATTCAAGGCGATTTCCGCCCCCACCGTCGGCGTAAGCAATCACGGTCCTTTTAACGAAAACTCACAAGGACTGATTATCGAAGTCGACGAAAAAACCGTAACCATCACCCCCCGCCTCTTTGCCAAAGGCAAAAATGTGGAGGAATATATAAAGGTATTTGATATAGAATAAAAAACCGGCTTTATTTGCCGGTTTTCTTATCCGATAAATGATTTTTACTCAAACAAATGCTCGACGGGGAAGTCAATCCCCATATTTTCGTACTTTTCCTTACAGAGCAGAGATAGAGGCAGGTATTCGATTTTTTCTACGCAGGAGTGCGTTTTTTTCAGATTTTCAATGTCGGAATACGAAAAATCATCGTCATTGATTTTCGGAATAATGACTCTTCTGAGCCAGGTTTTGATATTCTTTTCTTCAAGTTTTTCAAGGAAATAAGTCGGTGCTGAAACAGAACATCCGACATATTTTTTGTACGCCTCGTCTGTTGAATATTTGTAATCAAGCAATACCAAATCAGTATTATTTAATAGTTCGTCTATATCGTCATTGTATATACAGCCTGATGTGTCCAGACAGGTGTGAATATTATTGTCATGCAGTTTTCTGAACACTTCGGCAACAAATTTCGCTTGATAAATCGGTTCACCGCCTGAGAAAGTCGTACCGCCGTCCTTGATATATTCTTTGTATCTGAGAATTTTCTCGACCAAATCGTCGGCAGATATTGTCATTCCCGCATTAAAATCCCATGTTTCGGGGTTATGACAGCATATGCAACGAAGCGGACAGCCTTGCATAAAAACAACCGTGCGAAGACCGGGACCGTCAAGCGTGCCGAGACTTTGGAAAGAACTGATTTTTCCGTTCATATCAGACAGTCAAATGGAAAGTACGCATAATAACTTCCTTTTGCTGTTCGCGGGAAAGAGCGATAAAATTAACAGCATAACCGGATACTCGGATAGTCAGATTGGGGTATTCCGCAGGGTTTTCATACGCTTTCATCAGGGTTTCACGATTTAAGACATTTACGTTAAGATGATGAGCATCATGTGCAAAATATCCGTCAAGAAGGGATACGAGATTTTCAATCCGTTCATTTTTGTCATGACCTAAAGCATCGGGAACAATGGAAAAAGTATTTGAAATACCATCCAAAGCAGCAGAATAAGGCAGTTTTGAAACGGAATTAAGTGACGCAAGAGCACCGTTGGTTTCACGATTATGCATCGGATTTGCACCCGGAGCAAAAGGTTCCCCTTTTTTTCTTCCGTCGGGAGTTGCACCGGTCTTTTTGCCGTAAACGACATTGCTTGTAATCGTCAGAACGGAGAGAGTATGTTTTGCATTTCTGTATGTAGGAGTTTTGTGAAGCTCATTTCTGAAATTGATAATCATATTGCTTGCAATCTCGTCAACGCGATTATCGTCATTGCCGAATTTCGGGAAATCCCCTTTGGTGTCAAAATCGACAATATATCCGTTTTCATCGCGAATCGGAGTAACTTTTGCGTATTTTATTGCGGAAAAACTGTCGGCAATAACGGACAAGCCTGCGATACCGAAAGCCATAAGTCGTTCAACATCCGTGTCGTGAAGAGCCATCTGTGTTTTTTCATAGGCATATTTATCGTGCATAAAGTGAATACAGTTCATGGTGTTTACGTAGAGTCTGCACAGCCATCTGAGGTATTCGTTAAAACGGGATAAAACGGTGTTATAATCAAGAACATCATCGTCCATGACATCCATTTGCGGCCCGATTTTTGTGCCGAATACATTGTCATATCCGCCGTTAAGAGAGAGTAAAAGAAGTTTCGGGAGATTTGTTCTTGCACCGAAAAATTGCATCTGCTTGCCGATTTTCATTGCCGATACACAGCAGGCAATGGCATAGTCATCGCCGTATCTCGGACGCATCAAATCGTCGTTTTCATATTGAATTGCATCTGTGTCGATGGACACCTTCGCACAGAATGATTTGAATTTTTCGGGCAGCGAACGGCTCCAGAGAACAGTCAGATTCGGTTCCGGAGCAGGTCCTAAATTGTAGAGAGTGTTTAATATCCTGTACGAAGATTTCGTAACCAAAGTCTTGTGATTCAGACTCATTCCGCCGATACTTTCCGTTATCCACATCGGATCTCCGCCGAAAAGTTCATTGTATTCGGGCGTTCTTAAATGGCGGGCAGCACGAAGTTTTATTACTAAATCGTCAAGCAATTCCTGAGCTTCTTCTTCAGTCAATATGCCGTTTTTTATATCCCTTTCGATATAAATGTCGAAAAATGACGCAGCTCTTCCGAAACTCATCGCCGCACCGTTTTGTTCTTTGTTTGCCGCAAGATAGGCAAAATATGTCCATTGAACAGCTTCTTTAGCATTTTGTGCCGGTTGACTTATGTCATATCCGTAAATCTGAGCCATTTCCTTGAGTTTTTTAAGGAAATCAATCTGAGAATAAAGCTCCTCGCTTAAGCGGATATTGTCCACATCCATAAGATTGTCGGCAAGTTTTTTCTTGTCTTCAATCTTGCATTCAATAAGATAATCAACACCGTAAAGAGCAACACGACGATAGTCGCCGATAATGCGACCTCTGCCGTATGCGTCGGGAAGTCCCGTTAACAGTCCGCAGTGACGTGCCGCCTTCATCTCGTCTGTATAAATGCGGAATACACCGTCATTATGTGTTGTGCGATATTTGAAATATTCCTCAATTTTGTCGGATAATTTATAGCCGTAACTCTCACAAGCAGAGCGAGCCATACGAATACCGCCGAATGGATTTACTCCTCTTTTAAGCGGTTCGTCGGTTTGAAATCCGACAATAATATCCTCGTCGGTCAAATATCCCGCAGGGTAGTTGCAAAGCGATGAAACGGTGGATGTGTCAATTGACAAAACGCCGCCGTTTTCTCGTTCAAGTTTTTTTAATTCTTCAAACCGGGCAAGAGCACGCTTTGTCCTCTCGGTTGCACCGCATAAGAAACTTTCGTCACCTATATAAGACGTGATATTCTTGTCTATGAAATCACGGACATCAATTTTTTCAGTCCAGATACCCTTATTAAATCCCTGCCATTGATTATATTTCATAACTGACCTCCGAAATTTTCGTCACTTAAAATGTGGGTATAGTAACCTTCGTAGTAGTAACTGTGGTCTATACCTTTCATAAATACTTCTCGACTGTTTATATCATTTGTTAATGCTTTTTTCAGTACATGTTTGATTTCAATATCTCGGACAACACTCCGTTCCATTGCAAGCAAATAATCCTCTTTGTCAACTTTGCTCCAATCAATAACAACGTTAATGTTCTTTTTCAAAATTAGGTCAAGCCAGATACGAGTAGCTCTGCCGTTCCCCTCTCGAAATGGGTGAGCAACATTCATCTCGACATACTTTTCAATTATTTCGTCAAAAGTTGACTGTGGCATTTTTTCTATATTTTCAAGTGCTGGAGTTAAATACATTACCGGTGCAAATCTGAAATTTCCTTTTGAAATATCAACGTTTCTGATTTTTCCGGCGAAAAAGTAAATATCTTCAAATAGGTATTTGTGTATCGCTTTCAGAGTTTCTACTGTACCCGCTTCCAGCGAATCTAACATCCCGCTTTCAAAAAGTTGCACAGCCTTTTGTTTGCTTATACGTTCTTCTTCTTTTGCCAATAAAATCGTATCTTGAATATTCAGTTTATTTTCAAGAATCATATTATTTCTCCAAATACATCATTAACTTATTATACCCCGAAAGCAGGTGTTTTGTCAATGGATTTTATCTTTAATTTCTCTTGACATTCTTGCTTATATATTGTATAATAAAATGAATTATGTGAAAATGGGAGGGATGTTCCTTGACGACGGATTTCAATGCACAAAGTGGCAATATCGAACGGGTTAAAATGATATTGGAGGCAAAATATAATCGTCCTGTTTACGCTTTTGTGCATACATACGGTTGTCAGGGAAACGTATCCGACAGTGAGAGAATAAAGGGTATTTTGAAAGTCTGTGGTTATGATTTTGTCGACAGTCCCGAGGAAGCGGATTTGGTGCTTTTTAATACCTGTGCGGTTCGTGAACATGCAGAGGACAGAGTATTCGGCAATGTCGGTGCTTTGAAAAATATAAAAGAAAAGCGTCGTGATATGATAATCGCTCTTTGCGGTTGTATGATGCAGCAGCAACATATTGCCGATAAGATAAAAAAAAGCTATCCGTATGTCAATCTCGTTTTCGGCACAAATCATGCACACAAACTTCCCGAAATGTTGTACAGAGTATTAAACGGCAAACGGACTTTCGATATAAGTGAGCCGAAAAAAGACATAGTTGAAGGCTTGCCAACGGTTCGTGACAGAGCGTTTAAGGCTTGGCTCCCGATTATGTACGGTTGCGACAATTTCTGCTCATATTGCATTGTTCCTTATGTCCGCGGTCGTGAGCGTTCAAGAAAGAGCGAGGATATTATAAAAGAAGCAAAAGAGCTTATTGCAAACGGTGCAAAAGATATAACTCTGCTCGGTCAGAATGTAAATTCCTACGGTAAGGGTTTGGATGAGGATATTAACTTTTCTCAGCTGCTCCGAAAAATAAATGCTCTGCCCGGAGATTTTATTATACGCTTTATGACTTCGCATCCGAAAGATTGTTCAAAAGAACTTCTTGATACGATGCGGGATTGTGAAAAGGTTGCCCGACACCTTCATCTTCCTTTCCAGAGCGGCAACAATCGTGTATTAAAAGATATGAACCGTCATTATACCGCCGAGCAATATCTTGAACTTGTCGGATATGCAAGAGAGATTATGCCGGATTTGGCAATTACTTCGGATGTCATTGTCGGTTTTCCCAATGAAACATATGAAGAATTTTGTGATACGCTCAAACTCATTGAAAAAGTTAAGTTTACGAGCTTATTCACATTTATTTATTCCAAAAGAACGGGTACTACTGCGGCAAAGATGATTGATGTGAATACCCGTGAGGAAAAAGCTAAGCGTATGCGTGAACTTCTTGATTTACAGGAGAGCATTGCTCAGGAAAGAACGGCAAGCTATGTCGGACAAATAATCAGCGTGTTGGTCGAGGAGACCGACGGCAAAGGGATGTTGGTCGGTCGGACAAATGACAATATAACAATCCGATTTGAGGGCGATGAAAAACTTGTCGGCACCATCCGGAATGTTTGTGTGACAGAGGCATTAAGCTGGATAGTAAAAGGTAAAATTGCCGAATAGGCAGTGAATATATTTTAGGAGAAAAACAATGGATGTAATTAAAACTACAAGAGAATTAGGTGCTGCTTTGCAGAAAGATGAAAGATACTTGAAGTATGCAGCAGCACAGAAAGCAGCTGAAGATGATGTTGCCGTAAAAGAACTTTACGACAAACTTACTTTCACTCAGATGGCTTATCAGCAGGAAATGGGTAATGATGAACCCAATGAAGAAGCTCTCAGCAAAATGGAAGCTGATTTTCAGGCAACTTACGGCGAACTTGCCTCTAATGAAACAATGCAGAAGTTTGATGCAGCTCGTGCCGAACTTGACGAGCTTATGAACTACATTATGCAGATTCTTACTCTCTGCATTCAGGGCGAAGATCCCGCTACTTGCGAGCCTGTTCCCGAAACACACGAATGCGGCGGAAGTTGTTCATCTTGTGCAGGCTGCCCGTAATTTAAGTTATAGTCAAGAACTAAATAGTGTATGGTTAAGGTGAAAATTGATATGATTTTCCCTTAACCGCACTGAACTTTAATTAACAAAAGGAGTTTGCTATGTCTCTCTCGCCGATGATGGAGCAATATATGAAGACAAAGCAAGAAAACCCCGGTACACTTTTGTTTTACCGTCTGGGTGATTTCTATGAAATGTTCTTCGATGATGCAAAAACAGCGGCACGGGAGCTTGACCTTGTGTTGACAGGTCGAGATTGCGGACTTGAGGAGAAAGCACCGATGTGCGGTGTTCCGTTTCACAGTGCAGACTCATATATTGCACGACTCGTTGCAAAGGGTTATAAAGTCGCTATATGTGAGCAAATGGAGGAAGCGAGTGAGGCAAAAGGACTGGTACGCCGTGAAGTAGTCAGAATTTGCACTCCCGGAACGGCGATTGATTCTTCAATGCTAGATGAGGGAAAGAATAATTATCTTTGCACGGTTATCAAGCGTTCCGGTGTTTACGGATTATGTTTTGCCGATGCTTCCACCGGTCAGTTTCATGTAATGTTTTCCGATTCGGTTTCTCGTGTAATTGCCGAGATTTCCAAATTTTCACCTTCCGAGATGATATTGAATATTGAAGCAAAGACGGATAAAAAAATTGTTGAATACATAAAACTTGCTTCTCATTTAAGCGTAAACGAAGATGCGTCCAATGTTGATGATTTGTTAAACTCTGCAAAAGAGTATTTTGATATATCCGAACTTGACCTTATTGATAAGCCGACTGCGATTGAAGCTTTGGGTGCGACGATATTGTATCTTAAAAACACACAACGCACGGAAAAGATAAACGTTTCATCCGTTGAAGTTTTGGGTGCGGAAAAAAATATGTCGCTTGACCCGACGGCACGCAGAAATCTTGAACTTACCGAAGCCTTGTTCCAAAAGGGTACAAAAGGTACGCTTCTCTGGGTGCTTGACAAGACAAAAACTGCACCCGGAAAAAGATTGTTAAGAGCAGTTGTTGAACAGCCTTTGTTGTCCGTAAAAGATATTCTCGCACGCCAGAATGCTGTTGCTGAGATGTATTCGGACACAAGACTTCGTGTTGAAATTACGGAACTGCTTGCGGGAATAAACGATTTTGAGCGTATTCTCACGCGTGTGGTATATGGTACTGCAAACGCAAAAGAACTTAAAACCTTGTCTCAGGCATTCCGCTATTTACCGCATATAAAATCACTTCTCGCTTCAACAAGCTCAAATGCTCTTAAGGATATTTATGAAAACATTGACGAGCTTAATGATGTGGCGGATATTATTGATGCGGCTTTGGTTGACGAACCTCCGCTTTCCGTCCGTGACGGCGGAATGATCCGTGCGGGATATAATGACGAACTTGACGAGTTGGTGAGCATAGTTACCGGCGGAAAAGACTATCTTGCAAAGATTGAAGAAGAAGAACGCCAGAGAACGGGAATACCGAAACTGAAAATCGGATATAATCGGGTATTCGGTTATTATATCGAAGTTACAAATTCGTATAAAGATATGGTGCCCGAAGATTATACAAGAAAACAGACATTGACCAATTCCGAGCGTTTTATTACCGGCGAACTTAAAGATATTGAATCCAAGGTCTTGGGTGCGAAAGAACGCATTGACAGGCTGGAGTTTGAAATATTTACTGCAATTCGCGAAAGAGTGGCAGGCGAGAAAACCCGCATTGAAAAGACGGCTCATAATATTGCTAATCTTGACGTATTTTGTTCGCTTGCGGCAACCGCAGTTGAAAACGGCTTTGTAAGACCGGATGTTGATATGTCTGACGAGATAATTATCGAAGACGGTTTTCATCCCGTTGTTGCAAAGGCACTTGATCCTAGCAGCCCGTTTGTACCCAATGACACAAGATTAAACTCAAAAGATTGCAAGATTGCACTTGTTACGGGACCGAATATGGCGGGCAAATCGACATATATGCGTCAGGTTGCCTTGATAGTAATTTTAGCTCAGATTGGTTCCTTTGTTCCTGCAAAATCAGCTAAGATAGGTATTGTTGACAACATTTTCACGCGTGTCGGTGCGAGTGATGATCTGATGGCAGGCAAAAGTACCTTTATGACTGAAATGCTTGAGGTAAGTTCTATCCTTAAACATGCTACAAAACGCAGTCTAATCATATTGGACGAGGTCGGCAGAGGAACGTCCACTTTTGATGGTATGAGTATTGCACAGGCGGTAATTGAATATATTGCATTGAAAATCGGTGCAAAGACGATGTTTGCAACTCATTATCATGAGCTTACCGATTTGGAAGGTCAGATTCCGGGACTTAAGAATTTTACCATTGCCGTAAAAAAACGCAAGGATGAAATTATATTTTTACGAAAAATCATTGAAGGACCGGCTGACGGAAGTTACGGTATTGATGTCGCGAAACTTGCAGATTTGCCGAAAGAAGTGCTTAAAAGAGCCAGAACGGTATTACATGATCTGGAAAAGATTGATTTTGGAACACGGGAAATAAGAGTCGGAGAAATTGATGATTTTGACGAGCAGACAACGCTTGAAGATAATGCAAAAGAGGATATTATCAACGAGCTTAAATTGATTGAGCCTTATTCAATGAATCCGATTGAAGCTCTTTCATATCTTAATGAACTTAAAGAAAGAGTAAAAACACTTTAATTGATAAGCGAGGAATTGTGATGAATATTGTAGTTTTAGACGGTAACTGTGTAAATCCCGGAGATTTATCTTGGGACGCTTTATCTCAATTCGGAGAATATAAAGTTTATGATCGTACCGCTCCCAATCTGGTCATAGAGCGTGCGAAAGATGCGGATATTTTGGTAACAAACAAGGTTGTTATTGACAAGGACATAATGGATAATCTCCCGAACTTGAAACTTATTTGTATTTTAGCTACCGGCTATAATACAATCGACACTGACTATGCAAGAGAGAAGGGCATTATTGTTTCCAATATTCCTGCATACAGCACAAAAGCTGTTGCTCAACTTGTTTTTGCATATATTTTGAAATTTGCCTTTAACGTCGAAATTCACTCGAAATCCGTACATAACGGCGATTGGGTAACCTGCCCCGATTTCTGCTATCAGGTTACTCCATTATTTGAATTACAGAATAAGACAATCGGTATAATCGGTTACGGCTCAATCGGCAAACAGGTTGCAAAAATAGCCTCTGCTTTTGATATGAAAGTTTTGGCGACATCTAAGTCCAGAACTTCGGGGAATGATGAATATGCCGACTTTGCCGATATTGACACTATTTTGGCAAATAGTGATATTGTCAGCATTCATACACCTTTGACACCTGAAACGACAGGCATGGCAAATGCCGAGTTTTTTGCAAAAATGAAGAATACCGCATATTTTATAAACACATCACGCGGTCCCGTTGTCAACGAACAGGATTTAAGAAATGCTCTTGATAACGGTGTTATTGCAGGAGCAGCGGTGGATGTTCTGTCGCAGGAACCTTGCCATCCGAACAACCCTTTATTGGGAAGTTCTTGTTTAATAACTCCGCATATTGCCTGGGCACCGGTTGAAACAAGACAGCGGCTTATGGACATTTTTATCGAAAATATCCGTGCATTTATTGCGGGAAAACCGCAGAATACGGTATGAAACTATCAAAAAAGACCTATCACCGTCTTGCTATGTTTTCAGGTGTTTCTTGCTTGGTTATAGCGGTGTTGCTTATTTTGTGGAGTTTGCTTGCTAAAGTAGCATTCTTCAAAGACACCTATCACCTGATAGTTGCAAAACTCACCGAGATTCAAGACTACATCGTGCATCTTGATCACAAATGGATGATAGTGCTTGCAATACTCTTTTTATTCTTTCTTAAGACGACAATTCCGATTCCGTTTTGGGTTCTTTTGATGGCACCGGGTATTGCATTTCCATTTTATCAGGCGATTATAATAAATCTTATCGGTATGGCAATGCTTATGGCGTTAAAGTATTGGTACGGAACAAAACGTGGTGGCGGTTTTTTCAGAAAACTGTTGTCCCAAATTGACGAATTTGCCGATACTATGGAACGAGGACAGTCAAAACGAAAAACCTTTGTTTTATTTGTTTTTAGATTAGTTCCGTCATTCAGCATTAATTCAATAAGTCAGCTTTACGGTTCAATGAATTACAAGTTCTCGACATTTATTATAGTCTCTCTTATCGGAGTATTGCCTCGGATATTGTCTTATGCAATCGCAGGTCGAAATGTTTATGACCCCTTTTCATTTAAGTTCACAATCCCACTTATTTTTATTTTCATATTTAGTGGTGTGTCGATATTATCGATAGACAGAATACTTACTAAAATTAAATCATCCAAATCAAAATAGAAGGAGGGGAAACCTTGTCCAAGATAAACGTATTACCCAGAGAAATATTTGAACTTATCGCAGCGGGCGAGGTTGTGGAACGCCCTTCGTCTGTTGTAAAGGAACTTATTGAAAATTCGGTTGATGCAGGTGCAACGAAGATTACCGTGGAAATAATGCGAGGCGGGATCTCATTTATTCGCATTACCGATGACGGCAGTGGAATTGACCGTGCTGATGTTAAAAGTGCATTTGTCAGCCACGCAACGAGCAAGATAAAGAAAATTGAAGACTTAGATTCCATCCTCACTTTCGGCTTTCGCGGCGAGGCTCTTGCAAGTATAGCTGCTGTCGCAAAAGTTGAAATGCTTACAAAAACCGCTGATGAAGAAATCGGTACCCGTTATCGTATTGAAGGCGGTGAAGAAAAGATACTTGATGATGCGGGTTGTCCCGATGGGACTACTATTATCGTATCCGATTTGTTTTACAATACACCGGCAAGAATGAAATTCTTAAAACGTGATAATACCGAAGGAAACTATGTTGCAGATGCTGTTGCACGTGCGGCATTATCTCACCCTGAGGTGTCCTATCGACTGATAAAAGACGGAAAACAGACTCTTTTTACAAGTGGAGACGGAGAACTGAAAAACACGATTTATGCAGTATACGGCAAGGATTTTGCCAACGGACTTATTCCGTGCAACTATGAGCTTAACGGTATTTCCGTAAAGGGTTATATCTCAAAACCGCTTAATTGCAGACCAAATCGGAATATGCAGCATTTTTATGTCAATACCCGATATGTAAAAATACCGGTTGCAAGCGTTGCTCTTGACGAGGCATATCGTCATTCAACGATGGTCGGTCGTTTTCCTTCCTGTGTGCTTTTATTGAATATTGCTCCCGAGACAGTTGATGTGAATGTTCACCCTGCTAAAACGGAAGTCCGCTTTTCTGATGAAAAACGGATATTTGATGTGATTTATTACGGTGCAAAGTCAACAATATTGGCAAACGATACCCGTGCGGAATATACTTTTGATAAATCCAAACCCCTGTATACCGCACCCGTTTCTCAGGCAGCCGGTCATATTATTACCGATGAAAGCAAGCCGCAACAGATGGTATTTGATACTCCCAAGCCCTCCGTTTGCAGTCCTGTTTCTGCTCCGAAAGTTGATTTTTCGTCATATAACGATAAAGAAGAAGAGTCAAATTTTGTTATTCCGGAAAAAGAGGATGAAAAAACTACGGTATCAGAAAATGAAATTGCGAATATCGTTACTGATAATTTTGTTGCAGACGAAAATGAAACGGTTGAAACCGAGCCTGTTTTGGTTGTGGAGCAGGAGAAAAAACAAGAGCCAATCAAGATTATTTGTGAGGCATTTAAGACCTATATTATCTGCGAATACGGCTCAAAACTTTTGCTTATTGATAAACATGCATTGCATGAACGCATATTGTTCAATGATTTGAAAAACAACAGACGGGAGGACTATTCTCAGGTTCTGTTGTTCCCGTTAAGCGTTACCTTGTCAATGAAAGAATATGATGCATTGCTTGAAAATCTGGATTTTTTAAGCAGTGCCGGATTTTGTGTTGAGGATTTTGGCAGCGGTACTGTTTTAGTTCGTGAAGCACCCTTGTCGTTGGACGGGGAAGATGTTGAAGATATTATAATTGAACTTGCCGGTTATTTGCTTAAAAACATAAAAGAACCCGAACCTGAAAAATTGGATTGGCTTTATCACAATACAGCCTGTCGTGCAGCAATAAAAGCCGGCAAGAGTCTTAATGATATGGAAATGCGTGCTTTGGTTGAAAGATTTTTAAGCGATGATTCTTTACGTTATTGTCCCCATGGCAGACCGGTTGTTATTGAGATGACCCAGCGTGAAATAGAAAAACAGTTCGGAAGGCAGGGTTCCATATGAAAACCCGTGTGATAGCGGTTGTGGGTCCGACTGCTTCCGGAAAAACAGCATTGGCGGTGGAACTTGCAAAGAGATTGAACGGAGAAATTGTTTCAGCCGATTCAATGCAAATCTACAAAGGAATGAATATTGCCACTGCAAAACCGACAAAAGAAGAAATGCAGGGAATAGAGCATCATATGCTTGATTTTCTTGATGTTACAACGCGATATAGCGTTGCGGAATATGTCAGGGCAGCTCATAAATGCATAGAACAAATTGCCGGAAAAGGAAAATTACCGATAGTCTGCGGCGGAACGGGACTGTATATCGACTCCCTGCTTAAAAATATTGACTTTGGTTCGGATGATGAGGACATTGAAAAGCGTGATGAGATAAGACGCGTATGTAAAGATTATACGGGTGAGGAGCTGCTTAAAATGCTCGCTTCGTTTGATCCCGAAACCGCAGAAAAATTACATCCGAATAATCGCGGAAGAATCATTCGTGCTATTGAGGTTTATACCTTGACCGGCATAACTCAAAGTGAAGCTGTAAGACGCTCAAAATTAAAAGAAAGTCCCTATGATGTGACTTATATCGGTCTTGACTGTGAAAAGAGAGCTTATCTTTATAAGCGAATTGACAAGCGAGTTGATGATATGATGGAGAACGGGCTTTTTGCAGAAGCCCGGGAATATATAAATCTTTATGACAATTCAACTGCCGCACAGGCAATAGGCTATAAAGAACTTGCACCGGCGATATTGGATAAGATGTCCGTTGAAATGGCTCTTGATTCATTAAAACAAGCTACCCGCCGCTATGCAAAAAGACAACTCACATGGTTCAGAAAAAACAAAGAAATCAATTGGCTTTGTCCGGAGAAATATCAGTCAATTGATGAGCTTGCAGATGAGGCAGTAAAAATAATAAAGGCAGGGAATAAGAATGAGAAATAAAACCGACAAACTTCTTATTGCCGTACTTTGTTGTTTTTTTGTAATAATTGTCCTGACAGCGATTCAAAAAAGAGCCGACGGCAACACAAATATCAAATACGAAGTTGCACAACAGGAAAATATTTTTAAGACGGTCAATACACAAGGTGTTATCATCAAGAGTGAAGAATATTTGCAATTCGGCGGTACGGGAACGATAGTTCCGCTTGTATCCGACGGCGAAAAAATTGCAGGTGCTCAGGCATACGCAAAGGTCTTTATCGGCGAAGCTGAGGCTGACAGATATATTGCAATGCTAGCAATTGAAGATGAAATTGACTATTATCTCGGAATGTCCAATGCATCCGGTTCGGGTGCTGCAAATCTTGACAGCATAAATCGTCAGATTCACAATGATGTTTACGAGCTTTTAGATACTGTCTATTCAAATGATCTGTCTAAGTTGCAGGAAAATACAAGGAGTTTGCGTACGAGCATCACAATGAAGCAGTTTATGGTCGGTGAAGAAGTCAACTGTGATGCGAAATTACTCGAACTTCAGAATCGTCGTGACAGCATGATGTTTAATCTCGGGCAGACTTTGTCAACTCCCGGAAATACCGGTGGATATTATGTGGCAAATTGTGACGGATATGAGTATCTGGACGAGCATTTTGATACTTGTGTCGGAATGAATGTTGAGGATATAGATAAGCTTTTAGAGTCCGAACCTCAGGATGTATCAATGGGAATATGCGGAAAACTAATTACTGATATGGCATGTTATTTTGTTTGTAATGTTCCTACCGAAAGCCTTGCTGAGATGAAACAGTATACCTATGACGTGTATGCGGGGAAATATTATCCCGCAACTTATGAAATCGTTTTCCCGTATTCAACTGCGGGCACTGTTACCGCCTCAGTTCAAAGCATGGTCAATGCTCCTGACGGTCGGACAGCGGTTGTGTTTAAAATAACAACCATGAACGCGGGTGTTGCAAATCTTCGCTTTGAAACCGCACAGATTCGGGTCAAGGAATATAAAAATGCTTTCAAAATCAGAAAGACAGCGATTCGTGTTACTTATGAGAAAGATAAGGACGGCAACACCAAAAGAATTGATTGGATATGGACTGCAACCGGTTCAATGGAATATCCTAAACAAAAACGGGTGCAGATTGAATATTATGACGGAGAATATGTTGTTGTAACCAATCCTAATAATTTACGCTCATATATTCGTCCGTACGAAAAGGTTATTTATGAAGGGACGGTGGATGATGTTTATGATATCTTCAACACCACAGCAGCTGAAAAACCGAATTAGAGATAATATTCTTGATATTCGGGAACGTATTGAAAAAGCCTGTGCCTCGGTCGGCAGAAATCCGGATGAAGTCCGGCTTATGGTGGTTACAAAGACCTTTCCTCCTGAAGTTATCAATTTGGCACTGGAATGTAACATTGATTTAATCGGCGAAAACAAGGTGCAGGAATTGATGTCAAAGCTTGAATATCTCTGTCCCAAAGATGTTGAGAAACATATTATCGGTCACCTTCAAAGAAACAAGGTAAAACAGGTTTTGCCACATGTCTCAATGATTCAGTCGGTTGACAGTATAAAACTCGCTTGTGAAATTTCAAAACAATCCGAGCGGCTGGGAAAAAATACCAATGTTTTGATTCAGATAAATGTCGGAGACGAGGAAACCAAAACCGGTTTTTCCGTCGATGAAACAGAGGAAGCGTTATTTCAGATTGCTGAAATGCCCAATATCACAATTGAAGGGTTGATGTCCATTCCCCCGATTTGTGAAACGGAATCCGAAATACGAAAGTATTTTTCCGAATTAAATAAAATTTTCATTGACAAAAAGGACAAAATATATCATAATAAGAGTATGACGGTATTGTCGATAGGTATGACCTCGGATTATGAAGCGGCAATTAAAGAGGGTTCAACTTTAATTCGTATCGGTTCGGGCATATTTGGACAAAGAGATTATTAACTATCGGAGGAAAAAGATGGGATTACAAGATTTTTTGTCAAAACTTACAGAAAGCACAGATGATACAGGTGCTCACAAAACCGCAAATCAAGCCAATGCAGATGCATGGGATGACTTTGTTGACAGCTATGAAACCGCAGAAACTTATGATGACTACTTTACAAGCCATAGGAGTGACACACATGCATCAGATGTTTCGTCGTCATTCTTCATTGATGAAGAATATGAAAACGAGCCTCCGAAGAAAACTGATTCAATAAGAAACTGGCTTTTCGGCAGGAAACCTGAAAAACCGAGCAACGAATCCCCTGAAAAGTCAGATTCCCCTGATATTATGACATTTTGTCCTATGACCGGAACAGATGCAAATCGTATTTGTGATGCAATTATCGCAGGCAAATATGTTCACTTAAAGTTCGATCAGCTCGTAAGCAACATAAATTCAACACAGGACAACCATACAACATTCCTTAAAATTCTCTATGCAACAAGCGGATGTGCCTATGCTGCCGGTGCGGAAGTTTTCCGTATTGATGAAAATATGCTTGACTTTTTTGTTATTCCGCGAGGCAAGAGATATGCAAGTGAACTTCCCGAAGATTTTCTTGAAGTTAATACTTCCATGTACAACATCCCCAAGAATTGAGGTGTAGGTAATGTTAAGACCTGAAGATCTGAAACAACATCGCTTTGATTATTACGAAGACGGCAAGTATTCCGCTGAAGAAGTAAATCGCTTCTTAGGCGAAATTATTGCTTCATATAACCGTATGTTTATGGAAAACGGTGATCTTATTTCAAAGATCCGTATTCTTGCCAATAAGGTTGAGGAATATCGTGAGGATGAAGAAAACATTCGTGAAGCTCTATTAACCGCACAGCGTTCGGCGAGTGATATTATTGCCGAGGCTAAGGAAAAAGCGGCAAGAATGATTGAAGATGCCCGTACCGATATGGCTGAAATTGTCAGCGGAAAAGACGGTATTGTTACTCGTGCAACTTTAGATGCCGAAGATATCAAAACAAAAGCCGGTATAGAGGCTGAGAGTATTATCGCCGAAGCAAATAAAAAAGTCGAAGAGATTAATTTCGATGCAAATGCAAATGCAGCAAAAATCATCGAAGATGCAAAGAAGGAATCCGATCGTATTCTTGATGAAATCAACAGAGAAGCGATGGATATCTTAACTTATGCCAAAGACGAGGCTCAGACTGTTGAAGATGAGGCTAAAGCACGAGCGGATAAAGCTATCAAAGATGCCGAGGAATATGTCCAGGGCAAGCTTGACGAGGTTAAGGAAACCGTTGACACGATGATTAACGATGCTGAGGCTCAATCAGCAGCGATTTTGATGAATGTTGAAAATCAGAAAGCAGCTATACTCGACGAGGCAAATGCCGATGCACAGGCGAAGATTAAGCAAATGATTGAAGAGGCTCAGGTTGATTCTGCTGCCATCATTGAAATGGCTAACAGCAAAGAATCCCAGATTGCCGTTGATGCCGCAGAGGCAGCGGCTTTGCTCATCAATGAAGCCGAAACAAACAGCCTGAATATCATTGGAAATGCAAATCTTCAGAGTGAAGAGATTATCAAAGAAGCTCAGGCTAAGTCTGAGGAAATTATATTTGCTGCTTATGCCGAAGCTGATAAAATCAAAGCCACTGCGATTGAAGAGGCTGCTCAGATCACAGCAGTTGCCGATATAACCGAAGTTGAATCTGTTGCGGTTGACGAGGCTGTTGACCAATCTGATGCATATACTGAAACAACCGAAGTAGAATCTGATGTTGTTGATTTGACTGAAGATTTTGAAATTGAAGAAATCGAAGAAACTTCGGAGATTGAGAATATCACTATTGAGAGTAAAGAATCTGTTGAAGAATTTATTGACGATGTTTTTGACAACGTTATTGTCGAGTCGGATACCTCCGAAGATGCTTTCGATGAAATTGAAGATGAAGAGGAAATCATAGCGGATGCGGATTCAACCGATGCAGAAATCATTGAAGATTTTGTTGCTGAAGATTTTGATGAAATAACTTTCGAAGACTTCGATGATGATTTTGTTGAAGAATTTCCGGAAACGGTTGACGAGCCTGCTTCCCCGAAGTATGCCGACATTGAAATATTCCATGAGGACTTATACGATGCTCCCGATTTTTATGTCCGCAAAGAAGCAGATATAGATTCAGTCGAAGAAACTGCTGATTTTACAGAGGAAACCGATGTTGTTGAAGAAGATATTGATAGCATAGAGGAAATCAATATTGCCGTTGAAGAAGATATTCAAACATCTGAAGAACAAACCTATGAGTTTGATGGATTTGATGATTTCAGCAGCGAAAATGAGCCAGCGGAAAATATCGGATTTGAGGATGTAAATTACGATGAAAAAGAAATCGGTGCTGATATTGCTGCTACTTTGGGCGATTTGTTTGAAAATGAACTTGCTGAAGAAGAAGATATTGCACCCGTTGAATATGTCGATGAAACACAGAATGATTTCGTGATTGATTTTTCACTCTTTGAGGAAACTGTAGTTGCTGAAGAACCGACAGAGCCAACCAACAATGACAGGAAAAAGAAGAGAAGACGTGGCAGAAGATAAAAAAAGACGAATTAAGAAAATCTTTTTACAGTATTTCCTTATTGCCGTACTTGTTTTTGTTGACAGAATAATTAAAATGATTGTCGAGAATCGTCTTCGTCCGATTGAGCAGATTACAATCCTTGACGGTGTTTTGGGTTTAAGATATAAACAAAATACAGGTGCGGCATTCAGCCTGTTCGCAGAGCATACCAACCTGCTTTCAATATTTACCGGAGTTGTAATAATTGCAGGTCTGGTTTATCTTATTTTAGAAAAGAACTCACCGCTGATTATGAAAATTACAATTCCCTGTATATTGGCGGGAGGTACCGGCAATCTGATTGACAGAATTATTCAAGGCTATGTAACCGATTATATTGAATTTCTGTTCATTGATTTTGCGGTATTTAATTTTGCCGATATGTTAGTCACTTGCGGATGTTTTGTGTTGATAATATATCTTATATACAGCTTAATCAAGGAGAAAAAAGATGGAAATTCTTGATTTCTCTTGTAAAAAAGCAGGCGAAAGACTTGACAAAATCATAGCTGAAAACAGCGAATTGACACGTTCAATGGTTCAGAAACTCATTGAACAAGGTGATGTAAAAGTTAATGACAATACCGTTGCCAAAAGTTACAAGACGAAATCGGGAGATGAGATAACGGTATATATTCCTGATCCTGTTGAACTTGAAGCAATACCTGAAAATATACCGCTTGACATAGTTTATGAGGACGACGACCTTTTGGTTGTCAATAAGCAGAAAGGTATGGTTGTTCATCCTGCCGCGGGAAATTTTAACGGTACAATGGTAAATGCTCTTTTATATCATTGCAAAGACTCGCTTTCGGGGATTAACGGAGTTATCCGTCCCGGAATAGTACACAGAATTGACAAGGATACAAGCGGACTTCTGATTGTTGCGAAAAATGATATTGCTCATCTGGGTTTAGCAAGGCAGCTTAAAGAGCGTTCATTCAAACGAGAATACAGAGCGATATTGGTCGGTTGTCCGAAAGAATATAAGGGTACAATAAATGTCCCCATAGGCAGAAGTTCCAAAGACAGAAAAAAACAGGCAATTAACGGAATAAATCCGAGAAATGCCACAACATATTATGAAGTATTGGAAGATTACGGCAAGTTTTCGTATGTAAAATGTGTGCTTGAAACCGGACGCACTCATCAGATCCGAGTGCATATGGCATCAATCGGTCATCCCGTTGTGGGAGATACGGTTTATGGCGGAGCAAAGAATGATTTTGGCTTAAACGGTCAGGCTTTGCATGCACATACCATCGGTTTTATTCATCCCGTAACGAAAGAATATCTTGAATTTTCTTCCGACCTGCCTGAGTATTTTGCTGAATTTTTGAGAAAGATTCAAAACTTGAACTGATATAAATTGATAATTATTTGTTAAAAGGAGAGATATATGGACATTAAGCTTAAAAAGGAACTTATGACTGTGGCGACAAATATCAGAAAAAGTATAATTGTCGGCACATACAACGCAAAATCCGGTCATCCGGGCGGCTCACTTTCAATAAGCGACCTTCTTGCATACCTTTATTTCGTAGAGATGAATGTTGATGCCAAGAACCCGAAATGTGAGGACAGAGATCGTCTGGTATTATCAAAAGGTCATGCAGCTCCCGCACTTTACGGTGTATTGGCAGAAAAAGGTTTCTTCCCGAAAGAAGATATTGCAACTTTAAGAAAGAGCGATTCATATCTTCAAGGTCATCCGAACATGACTTCAGTCCCCGGCGTTGATATGTCAACCGGTTCATTGGGACAGGGTATTTCTGCTGCCTGCGGTATGGCATTGGGCTCAAAAATTAACGGCGACAAGTTTCGTGTATATACCATTTTAGGTGACGGCGAACTTCAGGAAGGTCAGGTCTGGGAGGCTGCAATGTTTGCCGCTGCCAAGAAACTTGACACTTTGGTTGTTGTTATCGACAACAACAATCTTCAGATTGACGGTACCGTTGAGGAAGTAAACTCCCCCTATCCGATTGATGAAAAATTTGCCGCATTCGGTTGGAATGTGATAAACATTGACGGTCACGATTTTGACGAGATTGAAGCCGCATTTGAAAAAGCAAGACAGACAAAAGGTAAGCCCACGGCAATCATTGCAAAAACTATAAAAGGCAAGGGCGTATCGTTTATGGAAAATCAGGTTGGTTGGCATGGTACCGCACCCAAGGGTGAGGAATATGAACAAGCCATCAAAGAACTTGATGAATTTCTTGCAAACATATAAGGAGGACTTATCATGGCTGATATTATTAAAACCGCAACAAGAGATGCCTACGGTAAGGCTCTCGTGGAATTAGGAGATAAATATTCAAATATCCGCGTGCTGGATGCCGATTTGGCAGCGGCAACAAAAACTGGTATGTTCAAAAAGGCACATCCCGACAAGTTTTATGACTGTGGTATTGCTGAAAGCAACATGATGGGTATTGCCGCAGGTCTTTCAACTGCCGGATTTGTTGTATTTGCAAGTTCTTTTGCAATGTTTGCGGCAGGTCGTGCATTTGAACAAGTCAGAAACACAATTTGCTACCCGCATCTTAACGTAAAAATCGGTGCTACTCACGCAGGCATAAGTGTCGGCGAAGACGGTGCATCTCACCAATGCTGTGAAGATATTGCACTTATGCGTTCAATCCCGAATATGACTATCATTAACCCGGCAGATGACATTGAAGCACGTGCCGCTGTTTTTGCGGCATATGAAATGAACGGACCTTGCTATATGCGTTTTGGTCGTCTTGCCGTTCCTCGTCTTTTTGATGAAAACTACAAGTTTGATATTGGCAAAGGCGTATATCTTAAAGAAGGTACCGATGTGACGATTATTGCTACCGGTCTTTTGGTCGGTCCCGCACTTGAAGCCGCCGAAGCGCTTAATAGTGAAGGCATTTCTGCCGCTGTTATCAATATGGCGACAATTAAGCCGATTGATCGTGATATTATCGTTGATGCGGCAAACAAGACAGGCTGCATTGTTACCGCCGAAGAACATAACATTATCGGAGGCTTAGGCTCTGCCGTTGCTGAAGTTGTTTGCGAAACTAAACCCGTACCTGTAGTTCGTCTGGGTGTCAATGATGAATTTGGTAAATCCGGTCCCGCACTTGAACTTCTTGATATTTTCGGACTTAATGCAAAGGGTGTAATCGAAAAGGCAAAAGCCGCAATTGCTCTGAAATAAGCTATGTATAATTACGCAAAAGACATATACTCAAAATTGGGTATTGATACCGAAAAGGCTATTGATACTCTCTCAAAAGTAAAAATCTCCATGCATTGTTGGCAGGGAGATGATATAGGCGGTTTTGAGACTGTTGCAGGCGGTGTTGACGGCGGTCTTGCCGTAACCGGAAATTATCCCGGAAAGGCAACCAATCCCGAACAACTTATGGCTGATATTGATATTGCTTTGAAACTTATTCCCGGCACTCATAAGATTAACCTACATGCAATTTACGCTATAGCCGATGAGAATGTATCCCGTGAAAAATTAGAACCCAAGCATTTTGAAAAATGGGTTGAATTTGCAAAGGAACGCGGTTTAGGCTTGGATATGAACCCGACATTGTTCGGACATAAACTTGCTGCCGACGGTCTTACTTTATCTCATCCGGACAAGGCAGTTCGTGATTTTTGGATTGAACATTGCAAGGCTTGCCGAAAAATTGCAGAGTATTTCGGTCGTGAATTGGGACAGCCTTCTCTTTGCAATATCTGGATTCCCGACGGTTATAAAGAAACTCCCGCCGATCGTTTAGGTCCTCGTTTGAGATTAAAAGAATCTCTTGATGAGATTTATTCCGAAAAACTTGATTCCCGTTATATCATTGACAGCGTTGAGTCAAAAGTTTTTGCAATCGGTGTTGAATCTTATACAGTCGGCTCACACGAGTTTTATATGAACTATGCCGCAAAGTCGGGTGTTTGCTGTCTTCTTGATAACGGACATTTCCATCCGACGGAAGTAGTCAGCGATAAAATCCCGTCAATGCTTGCATTTGCTGATAAACTTGCGTTGCATGTAACACGCGGGGTGCGTTGGGACAGCGACCATGTTGTGATATTTGATGACGAACTTAAAGAAATTGCGAAAGAGATTGTCCGCTGTAACGCACTTGACAAAGTTATGATTGGACTTGATTTCTTTGACGCATCCATAAACCGTGTTGCCGCCTGGGTTATCGGAATGAGAAATATGGAGAAAGCATTGTTATTTGCCCTTCTCCAGCCAAATAATATTCTCAAAGATTATCAGAATAACGGTGATTTTACATCGATGCTCGCATTGTCCGAAGAAATGAAATCTTATCCTTTTACGATAGTATGGGATGAGTATTGTAAACGTATGAATGTTCCCGAAAGAGATGTTTGGCTTGATACAATCAGAAAATACGAACAGGAAGTATTAGTCAATCGTAAATAAAGGAGATTGTTATGAAAAAGATTATCTCGCTTGTTTTGTCAGTGCTTATGCTCCTTAATATCTTTGTTTTAACGGCAACGGCACAGGAAGACATTGATTATGAAATCACTAATCCTTATGCAAATGTTGATTTTGAAGAATGGAATGCTTATAAAACCCAACTTCATTGTCATACAAACGCATCGGACGGTTTCTTGGCCATCAAAGAGTCTGTACAATGGCATTATGATTTAGATTATGACATAGTTGCAATTACAGACCACGGTACAATAAATAAGGGGTGGAACATTGCTCCTCAACTTATTCCGCTTGTTCGTCTGGTAAAATATGAACGCACTCAGATGGCTGATATTATTCCGCTTACGAGTGAGGAATACGAGGCATTTACGACCGGAACGGCACAAACAAGTAATGGTTTTGTCCGTACTCATGACACCGGTATGCTTGATGTAGAGAAGGGAATTGAACTTAATATGGCAACTCCCTTTGCCGACTGTCATCTGACAGGTTATTGGAGCAATTACGGTCAGGGACTTGCAGGAGTGTATGGCGATTACGAAACGCCCGCAGCCGAAGTTAAAAAAGACGGTGGAATAACCATGCTTTCCCATGTCGGCGAGTATGTTTATACGGATAAAAACTCGCAAGATTATGTCGGAAAACCGATTGACGATTATTATCCCACAAAATTTGCCCGACTTTTTATTGATAATAAAGGCTCTGCCGTCGGTATGGGAATTAACAGTTCTCAGGATGAGCATACCCGTTGCGACAGAATTTTATATGACCAGATTCTTCAGAAGACTATTCCTAACGGCGTAGTTCCTTGGGGATTTACATTTTCCGATTCTCACAATATCGAATCTTTGAACAGAGCCTATACATACAGTTATATGCCGGAACTTTCTCAAGACGCACTTCGTAACTGCATGGTAAACGGTGAATTTTTCAGCGTATCACATTATTCAAACGGTGTTGAACTCAACGGAATGAAAGAACTTCCTGACTATGAACCGGACACCATGCGTGATACCAACAACATGTTTAACACACCGATGGTTACAAATGTAATTGTTGATGAGGAAAGCGATACAATAACCGTTGAAACCGAAAACGCAAATCAAATCACCTGGGTTTCCGATTGCAATGTCGTCCTTCGTGATGAAATTGTTGATAATACTTTCACTTTCGATCTTAATCGTGATGACTTACTTGATGATATAAATCTTTATCTCAGATTTTATATTACCGGTGAGGAGGGGATCTGTTATGCCAATCCCTTTGTTGTCAAGCCTGTCGGTACGACTTTCGAACCCGTAGAAGTTCCCGAAACCAATGATATTTCGGTTTTTTTACGAAAATTAGTAACTGTTATTGACTGGCTCTTCTTCAAACTCAATCCGGTTGTCTGGATTTTTAAGTATGCTGCTTTGGGTTATGACCCCTTTGCTCAACTTGTGGGAAAAGGCACTTTGAATAATTAACCGTGAGGAGAAAATAAACAATGGATAAAAAATATGTAATTGCTTATGATGTTGGCACAACCGGTGTAAAAACCTGCGTCTTTGCCGTATCCGATTCGATCGAGCTTTTAGGCTATGCGTCCGAAGGCTATAATCTCTATATTGAAGATGACGGCTCTGCGGAACAGGATCCGGATGAATGGTGGGAGGCAATGAGAATTACCACCGATAAAGCTATCCGTGCAGCAGACATTTCAGCCGATTTAATTGAAGGTATTTCTTTCTGTTCACAGATGCAGGGTTTTGTCGGTGTCGATAAAGACGGCAGACATGTTCACAGAGCATTCAGCTATATGGATCAACGTGCAAGGGAAGAACTTAAAAAGGGTATTGCTCATGGTGTTCAGATTGCCGGTGCGAATGTATTCAAGTTATTGAAGTCGCTTAAAATCACAGGTGCTGTTGCAGCATCTGTTAAAGACCCCGTTTGGAAATATAAATGGCTTGAAACGAACAGACCGGAAGAATTTGCTCGTGTACACAAATGGCTTGACGTCAAGGAATCTCTTATCGCTCGTATGACCGGTGAATTTGTTATGACTCCCGACTCGGCTTTTGGTACGGAACTTTATGATATCAGGAAGGGCGAATTCTCTCCCGAAATGCTTGATATGCTTGGTGTAAAACACGAACATATGCCTAAAATAGTCCAGTGTACCGAGAAGGTTGGTGGTTTGACTGAACAGGCTGCAAAAGATTTAGGTCTTAAACCCGGCACGGCAGTATTCGGTGGCGGCGGAGACGCTTCTCTTATCGGTATCGGTGCAGGTGCCGTTGGTATGGGTGATACTCACGTATATTCCGGCACTTCCGGTTGGGTTGGTACTGTTGTTGACAAGAGTGTGGTTGACGCAACTGCTATGATTGCAGCAATTGTCAGTGCCGATGCAGGCAAATTCTTATATTTCGCAGAACTTGAAACCGCAGGCAAATGCCTTGAATGGGTAAAGGATCATCTTGCTCTTGACGAGATTGGTATTTACCTTGAAAAGAAGGATGTTTCAGAATCATATGAAAGTAAATACAGAAGCCTTTACGACTATATGACCGAAGTAGTAGCTACTGTTCCGGCAGGCTCAAACGGAGTTATTTTCACACCTTGGCTTCACGGTAACCGTTGTCCTTTTGAAGACCCCAATGCTCGCGGAATTTTCTTTAATATCGGTCTTAATACAGGCAAATCAGATATGATTCGTTCTGTTTTGGAGGGTGTATGCTATCATCTTCGCTGGTTTATTGAGACACAGGACAAGAAAGTCCAGACTTCTTCCGTTCTTCGTTTTGTCGGTGGTGGTGCTCTTTCTCCCTTGACCTGCCAGATTCTTGCCGATGTAACGGGAAGAAAAGTTGAAACAGTTGACTCCCCGCAGAATGTCGGTGCCGTCGGTGCCGCAGTATTGATGGCGGTAGGTTTAGGACTTATTGAAAAAGTTGAGGATGCAAAGAAACTTATTCCTGTGGTAAAGACATTTACTCCGAATATGGAGAATAAGAAAGTATATGACAAGATGTTTGAAGTATACAAGCGACTTTATTCAAGCAATAAAAAGAATTTTGCTGACCTCAACGAATAATTCTTACCCAATAAATTTAAGGATAAAATAAAATGACATCATTAGAACTTATGCAATCGCTCTATACAGAGCTTTCCCAAAAAATGACAGAACACGGTTTTGCACCGGTATTTCCCGAAGGTATTCGCCAGAATGAGCTTCCTTTGGCAAAACGCAGCAATGATTCCTGCTATATTGATTATGTCGGTAAAAAGGGCAAATTGCGTCTTCTCTATTCCGATAATAAGGTTTACCTTCTTGCCGCAGCAGCCGATGCGAATTCCGTTGATGATACCGATTATTCAAAAATCGCTACCGTCTTGTTTATACTTGAAGAATATGACAGCCGCGATGTTCGTTCAACCGTCAACGAACTTAACGAAACGCTTGAAGAAAATTTTGGTATCAAGGATATATTTAAAAAGACTAACGGTCAGAAAAAGCCTCAGGTTGTTACTCGCAATCAGGCAAAAAGCGGTGCATTAAGTTATGACGGAAACACTTTGGCTGTTAAACTCTTGGCTCTTTATCCCGAACTGAAGGATGCCTATAACGAAAATGTAGAGAGTTACGGTGAATTTTTACAGGAAGATTTCTTTGTTAATCACGCAAATGCTCCCATTCTTTCAACAATCAAGTCCAATCATGCTCCTTCAATGAAGAAACTTTTCAATATTCTTTGCGAGATATATGACAGTGGTACAAATTCAGTTCAGAATTTGATAGCCGTAACGATTTTGGGCAGTATCAAGAACGATCCGACTATGATTACCAATATTCTACCCTATTTGAGCGACTCTATGCTCGAACCGGTTATTGAGGTAAACAAGATTCTTGCAACTTCAAAGAGTGCCAATGCCCGACTTGAAAATCCGCCTCCCTATAAACCGAAAAATAAAAAATCCGGTGGACTTATGCAAAGCCTTATGGGCGGAGGAACTCCTCAATAAAATGTTAAAGTGAAATTTGAAAACAGAAAAATCAACTTCACTTTTCATATCGGTGATAGATAATAATATGACATATAAAGAAAAAATGTCCGGTACTTGTGCAAGGCAGGTCAGCTTTGACATAGAGGACGGCAAAGTTTATAATATTAAATTTTTTGGCGGTTGCAGCGGCAATACAAAAGGCGTTGCCGCACTTTGCGACGGGATGGATGCAAACGAAGTTATCCGCAGAATTAAGGGTATTCGTTGCGGATTTAGGTCAACATCTTGTCCCGACCAGCTTGCAAAAGCCATAGAAAGAAACTTATGAAACGATTTATTTCTTGGAATGTAAATGGTCTTCGTGCTATTCGTAAAAAAGGATTTGACGATATTTTCAATGACTTCAATGCTGATGCGTTTTGTCTTCAGGAGATAAAACTTCAGGAAGGACAGACAGATTTTGCTCCTGAAGGATATTTTTCGTATTGGAATTATGCTGAAAGAAAAGGATATTCGGGAACCGCAATATTCTCAAAAGAAGAGGCTATTTCAGTTAATTACGGCATTGGAGAGCCGTATTATGACGATGAGGGCAGAGTAATTACATTGGAATATCCCGATTATTATTTAGTTACAGTCTATACCCCGAACGCAAAAGAAGATTTATCAAGACTTGATTATCGCTGTGATTGGGAAGATTTGTTTCGTAAATATCTCCATTCACTTAATAAGCCGGTTGTTGTATGTGGCGACCTGAATGTCGCACATCAGGAAATTGACTTGAAGAATTTTAAGACCAACAGAGGGAATGCGGGATTTACCGATGAGGAGAGAGGGAAATTTACCGAACTTCTCGAAAGCGGTTTTACCGATACTTTCCGTTATTTATATCCTGATTTAGAGGGCGTATATTCATGGTGGAGTTATCGTTATAAAGCTCGTGAAAATAATGCAGGATGGAGAATAGACTATTTTTTGGTATCAGATACAATCAAAGATAAAATAGCGGGAGCAGCAATTCATATGGACATTTTCGGCTCGGATCACTGCCCCGTAGAACTAATATTGGATATAGGATAAATCATGGGAAAATTAGCATTTGTGTTATTTGTGTTTAAATATCTTATAACACACGACAAAGACCGCAAGGCAATGAAGGCGGCTAAAGAAGCTGGCGATCAGGAAAAACTTAAAAAGTTGGTTGCTCATACTTATAATGATGTAATTGAGAATTTCTGTAAGCGTTTTGATATTACGATTGATGTTTCGGGATATGAGAATGTCCCCGATTGTCCTGTTTTATATGTTGCAAATCACAGCGGAATGATTGATGCTGCGGTTTTGGCAAAAATGCCCGGCGGTATAGGTATCGTTCTTAAAAAAGAGTTTGAAAAAGTGCCGTTTTTATTAAAATGGCTTTCAAATATGAACGGTGTATTTATTGACAGACAGAATCCTCGTGAGGCAGTCAATGCAATCAATCAAGCCGCTGAAAACATCAAAGCGGGTTATTCAATGGGTATATTCCCTGAAGGCACCCGCACGAGAGATGCGTCAGTCGGAGAATTTAAGAACGGAGCATTCAAAATTGCTCAAAAGACAGGTTGTCCCATTGTTCCCATTGCGATAAGCGGTTCATATAAATTATGGGAAGATCCCGGAAAGATTATTCCCGGTACAATAAAGGCTCATATTTTAGAGCCGATCTATACCGAAAATCTTGACCGCAAGGCAATTAAGGAACTTAGTGCAGTTGTTCGTCAGCAAATTGTTGATGAACTTGAATCTATGAATAAATAAAAACAGGGTTACAATATCAGGTTTATTGTAACCCTATTTTGTAGGTGAGATTATGAAATTTGCAGTATTATCCGATTTGCATTATATTTCCCCCGAAATGATTACAGACAAGACAAATACGGAAGCGATATTAAGAACGGCTGTTGTCAGTCATGCATTGGATATGGCGACAAAAGAGGCGGATATAATTTTAATTACCGGAGATCTGACAAATGACGGTGATATCGTCAGCCATAATGGTTTAATTGAAATATTAAGAAAATATAAAAAAGCGGGCAAGAAGATTTATGTTTTGACTGCTACCCACGACTTTCATCATCATCGTGCCTATGTCAAAAAAACAGACGGTTTGCATGTTGCTGAAAGACCTTGGGATATGCCGTATTTTGATATTGACAAGCATGAGAATTTACCCGACCTTGTCAAAGCTGCAACTCCGACGAAACTTTGGGAGCTCTACAAGGAATTTGGCAGAGATGATGCGGTTGAGGTTTGCGATGAGGGATATTCTTACTATATTGAAATTGGCGGTTGCGGGATATTGATGCTCAATGACTGCTTTAGAAATATGGAAGCAATGCATGAGCAAAGTCCCACGTTCTCTCCCGAAACATTTGATTTTATCGCAAAAATGATTAAAAAATGCGATAAAGAGAACAAGCCGATTTTTGCCTGTACTCATCACCCGTTTGTTCCGCCTGCACCTGCTTACAGATTAGGTACAAACGAGAGAAATATGCGTTCCGAATATACGGGGAAAATTCTTGCGGAAATGGGACTTAAACTCATTTTTACCGGACATACTCATTTTGCGAGCATAAAAACGGTTGAATCGGACTGCGGCAACATAATGTACGATGTAAATACCCCGTCAGTAAATCACTATCCGCCTCGTTTCAGAGTTGTTGATTTTGATGTGGATTCTCGTGTTATGAATTTAAGAAGCGTTGAAGTGGACACACCGGAAGGTTTTACGGTTCCCGAAGGCAGCCTTCATGCACATTATCGTAAGGGTTTTTATGAGGAATATAAAGCAAAAATCGAAAATCTCCCCACACCACTTAATAAGCTCACTACCCTGAATGTAAAATCCCTTTTACCGCTTTGTAAAAAGAGAGCTAATCTATCACAAGATGAGATCAAGTCAATTGAAAACATAAACGTGTTTGACCTGCTGTTCAGTGTAGCTATGAATATGTTAACCGGTGACGGAAAATATACTCCCGAAACAGCCGAATACAAGTTCTTATCAGCATTTGCTGAAAATATTGACAAAGTTATCGGCTCTATTCCTTATGACATAAAAAACAAAAAATTAAAGGGATACAGCATCTCGGAAATTGTATTGCCGATGCTGCATAATGCGGGAGTTCCCGATAATAATGCTGTCTTAAATTTATAATCGAAACAAAAAAAGCGGGGCAGTTGCTCCGCTTTTCGATTACTTTATGTACTTATCTGCAAAGGCATTGACTTTCTTTTCGTATTCTTCTGAATTTTTGCGATAACTTTCAGCATGCCATGCACCGTCAACAAGCAATAATTCTTTATCTTCTGATGAACAGGCATGATAGAGTTGAACTCCCATATATGCCGGTACAAAATCATCGGTTTTGCCGTGAATAAAGAGCATCGGGATTTTTGCTTTTTGAACAGCGGAAAGAGGGGAGACATCGGCAAAAGCAAAAACGTTGAGTTTCTTGTTGAAAAATTCAGCAACGGGGATGATGGGAAAGGTGGGAACATGTGCATTTTTCAGTACCGATTCAAATTGAGCCTGAACACTTGTATATCCGCAATCCGCTATTGCAAATTTGACATTATCAGGTAGCTTCACGTCGCCGCACATAAGAGTGATGGTTGCACTGCCCATTGATACACCGTGAAGAATGATTTGAATATCATCGCCGAAATTTTTGAGCATAAAATCAAGCCATTCCATGCAGTCGTTGCTCTCGAAATATCCGAAACCGACATATTTACCGTCACTCTCTCCGCTTGCTACATGGTCTACCATAAAAACATTTCTGCCGGCATCGTGGTGGAATTTTGCTATGTAATTAAACTCGCCCTTGCCGCAATTGCGATAACCGTGACTGCAAAAGACATAAACATTTGAAGGTTGTTCTGCTTTTATTAAATAAGCACGAAGATTTTGACCTCTGCGATTTGTGATATTAAATTCTTCAAACTCCTGTTGATTAAACCATGTAAGACGAGGATCCTCTTCGGCAGGAGCATTCGGATCTTGCATATCTGCCTGTACTTTTTCGCTGACTAATTGTGGAACAACAGCATTTCTTGCAAATACCTCATGAAATACTAAATAACCAATTCCTCCGACAGCGGCAGTTGTAGCGGCAGCGATTTTGAATAAAGATTTAATCTTTGCCATATATATCCTCCTTTTGGTATTATCCTCTACCATTTTACATCATTAACCGTTTAATTGCAAGTGTTATTTAATAGAAAATTTTTATTAAAAAAGTACTTGACAAAACAATTGATATGTGTTATAGTGTATCCACCTCTTTGTGGGTATTTTTTATTGTATTCACGTTTTTTGAGGGAGGCTACATATTTTTAATGGAGGTGCCGAGAAATGAGAGTTAAAATTACTCTTGCATGCACGGAGTGTAAACAGCGTAATTATGACACTGTTAAGAACAAGAAAAACACACCCGACCGTTTAGAAATGAACAAGTACTGCAGATTTTGCAGAAAACACACGGTTCACAAAGAATCCAAGTAAGGATGGGAGGTATTTTTGATGGCTGATAAGAAAGAAGCTAAGGCTGCTGCAAAAGCCGCAAAAGAAGCTGCTAAGGCTGCTGCCAAAGAAAAAAAGGAACGCATCAAAAGAAACAAGCCCAAGAAGGATGGAAATGCTCCGAACGTTTTTGTTCGTATGTGGAAAGCAATCCTTCGATTCTTCAAGGATTTCCGGGGAACTTGTAAGAAAGTAGTTTGGCCGGACAGACAGACTATACTTAAGAGTACAGGCGTTGTTATTGTGGTTGTTCTCTTGGTTGGTGTCGGAATCTGGATAGTAGACTACGCTCTTTCAGGTGCTGTATCTCTTGCAGAAAGTGGTGTTGCAGCTATTGCTGAAAAAGTACTTGATGATTCTGATGATGATTCCGATGATGCCGAAGAAGGTACAACTGTTCCTGTTGAAGAAACAGAAGCTTACATAGTCGAAACAGAGGACCTTACCGGTATATCAATAAACAACTAATCAAAAATAAGGAGGGAATTTAATGGGAAAAGAAGAAAAGTGGTTTGCTGTGCATACCTTTTCCGGTTATGAGGACAGATGTGCAAACTACATCATGACTGCTGCTCCCGCTCAGGGACTTGACGATGAGATTCTTGAGGTTAAAATTCCTACCGAAACGGTTGAAGAGGTTGACTCAAAAACCTCAAAAACCGACGAGGACGGCAATATAATCCGCAAAACTCGTGAGAGAAAAATTATGCCGGGTTATATATTCGTAAAAGTTGCCGTCAGCTATGTTCGTAGCGAGTACGAAAATGAAGCAGGTCAGTGGAAAATGAGTGAACGTGCGTGGTATGTTATCCGAAATACCAGAGGCGTTACAGGTTTCGTCGGACCGGCAGGTGTACCCTATCCGCTTACAGAAGAGGAAGTGGAAAATATGGGTATCGAGAAACGTGTTATCAAACTCGCTTATGAGGTTGGCGATTTCGTACAGATTAACTCTGAATCCTTTATGGGTATGTGCGGAACCGTTAAATCGATTGACATCGAAAATGACCTGGTTATCGTTGCCGTTTCAATGCTCGGACGCGAAACACCTGTCGAAGTCGGTCTTGATATGGTCGACAAAATGTAATGTCGTCATAGACATTACGACGTGGGAGGGATTATTTCCCGCCACTACCACATTTATTTGGAGGTCCAATTATGGCACAGAAAGTAGTAGGTTTAATAAAACTTCAGATTCCTGCAGGTAAAGCGACTCCCGCTCCGCCCGTAGGTCCCGCACTCGGTCAGCATGGTGTTAACATCATGGCATTCACAAAGGAATTTAATGAAAGAACTAAGAATGACATGGGATATATCATTCCTGTTGTTATTACGGTTTATGCTGATCACACATTCTCCTTTATCACCAAGACTCCCCCCGCTGCAGTCCTTATAAAGAAGGCATGCGGTATTGAAAAAGCTTCCGGCGTTCCGAATAAGAACAAGGTTGCTAAAATCACATCCGAACAGGTAAGAAAAATCGCAGAACAGAAGATGCCCGACCTTAACGCTGCAAACATCGAAACTGCCATGAGCATGATCGCAGGTACAGCACGCAGTATGGGTATCGTCGTTACTGACTAATCAGGAGGGGAATATAAAATGGCTGATATTAGTAAAGAAAAACTCCATATCGCAAGAAGATACGGCAAAAGATATGCTGCAGCTATGGATTCTGTAGACAGAAGCTCTCTTCTTGATGTTAAAGAAGCTCTCGAAACTGCTTGCTCAATAGCAAAGGCAAAGTTTGACGAGACAGTAGAAGTACATGTACGTTTAGGTGTTGACGGTCGTCACGCTGACCAGCAGGTTCGTGGTGCTGTTGTACTTCCCAACGGTACAGGTAAAGACGTTCGTGTTGCAGTATTTGCAAAGGGCAATGCTGCTGATGCCGCTCGTGAAGCAGGTGCAGACATTGTCGGTGATGCAGATTTAGTTGAAAGAATCCAGAAGGAAGGCTTCATGGATTTCGACGTAGCAATTGCAGCTCCCGATATGATGGGTCTTGTAGGACGCTTAGGTAAGGTTTTAGGTCCCCGTGGTCTTATGCCCTCCCCCAAGGCAGGCACGGTTACTCCCGATGTTGCTACGGCTGTTGCAGAAGCCAAGGCAGGTAAGATTGAGTATCGTCTTGATAAGACAAATATTATCCACTGCCCAATCGGCAAGGCAAGCTTTGGTGCTGATAAGCTCTCTGAGAACTTCTATGCTCTCCTTGATGCTATCGTAAAGGCAAAGCCGGCTGCTGCAAAAGGTCAGTATATTCGTTCCTGTGTTGTTGCATCAACAATGGGTCCCGGTATTCGCATAAATCCCAATAAAGTTACATTAAGCTCTGCTGAATAATTTTTCAAGTGACAGGTTCATACCTGTCATTTTTACTTGATTTTTGATGAGTTTAACAATATTGTTTATAGAAAATCAATCATAAAATAATTGGAAAATTTAAGAAAAAGTACTTGACAAAACATTTTAATGATGATATAATACATAGGCTGCTCCAAAGACAGCAGGTGCTTAATGCTTAATTTCCTGCCGAGGATGCGTAAAGATATGATGTGTATTTTTATGCCCGTTCTCTTTTGGAGTACGGGTATATTTTTATAAGGCAGGTGAAACATAAATGCCAAGTCAGGTGGTTTTAGAGGCAAAGAAGGCTCGAGTTGCTGCTTTGAAGGAAACTATTGCAAATTCCGTCGCAGGTGTTATTGTTGACTATAAGGGTATCACTGTTGCTAATGATACAGCTCTTCGTAAAGAGCTTCGTGAAGCAGGTGTTGAGTATACCGTTGTTAAGAACACGCTCTTGAAACTCGCAATTAAGGACACAGAACTTGAAAGTATGGGTTCCGTATTAGACGGCTCAACAGCTCTTGCACTTTCTGCTGATGACCATGTTGCAGCTGCTCGTATTCTTGGTAAATACGCGGAAAAACATAAGAACTTCACGATGAAGATTGGTTTCATTGACAATGAAGTTATCGGGCTTGATAAGCTTGACGCTCTTGCAAAGATTCCCTCAAAGGATATTCTTCTTGCAACAGTTTGCAATGCTTTCCAGGCTCCCATTGCTGCATTCGCACGTGCGATTCAGGCTATCGTTGATAAGGGTGGCGTAGAAGATTGCACTCCCACAGAAGAAGCTGAAGCTGCTCCTGCAGTTGAGGAGGAAGCTCCTGCAGTTGAAGAAGCTTCCGTAGCTGAAGCGGCTCCCGCAGAGGAAGAGCCCGCAGCAGAGGCTCCCGCAGAGGAAGAACCCGCAGCTGAGGCTGCACCCGCAGAAGAATCTGCAGAATAATTTTTACAAACAATTTGGAGGAAAATAATATGGCATCCGAAAAGATTATTGCTATTATTGACGCTGTTAAAGAATTAAGCGTTCTTGAGCTTTCCGAGCTCGTACACGCCATTGAAGAAGAATTTGGCGTATCCGCTGCCGCTGCTGTTGCAGTTGCTGCTCCTGCTGCCGGTGCTGCTGCCGCAGAAGAAAAGACAGAATTCAACGTTATTCTTAAAGCTGCCGGTGCAGAAAAGATTAAGGTTATCAAGGTTGTTCGTGAGATAACAGGTCTTGGTCTTAAAGAGGCTAAGGATGTTGTTGACGGAGCTCCCAAAACTCTTAAGGAAGCTGTTTCCAAGGACGAAGCTGAAGAAATCAAGACCAAGCTTACAGAAGTTGGAGCAGAAGTCGAAATTGAATAATTCGGGCGAAAAACAAAACGGAGCGACGAATCGTTCCGTTTTTTAATTTGTGTTTATATCGGCAATTTTAATGCATACCCGACAGTTATTCCCAGCACGGCAGAGATACTAATTATGATAATCGGATTAACTTTCTTTAATGCAAGAACAGTCATTATTGCAAAAATAACGGCACTGACCCAAAAAGTCGGAGTTGTGAAAGTCGCAACGGAGAAGCCGGATGGGAAGAAAACAGTATGTGCGACATTGATTATTGCTGCGGCAATAAGTCCTATAACTGCAGGTTTAAGCCCCGACATTGCACCGGCTATAATCTTGTTTTTCTTGAATTTCTCGTAGGTTTTTGCAACAATGAGAATTATGATGAATGATGGAAGAACAACACCGAGAGTTGCACAAAAAGCACCGAAAATACCACCTGATATACCAAATTCCGAACCCATAATTGAGCCGATATAAGTGGCAATATTTATCGCAAACGGTCCCGGAGTAGATTCTGAAACGGCTATGAAATTAATAAGTTCCGCTTCTGCAATCCATCCGTTTTTGATAACTTCTTCTTGAATGAGCGGCAGCATTGCATATCCGCCTCCGATTGTGAAAAGTCCAATCTCAAAGAATGTTAAAAAGAGTTTCAGGAAAATCATTTTTTGATCCTCCTTGCTGCAATGCTTGAATAGATTATACCTACAACCGCACAACCTGCAATTACATAAAGTACATTGATATCTAAGAATGCAACAACTATGAAGGCAAGAGCCATCAAAATATAGCCAATGGCATTCTTTTTTATTTTCGCGTACATCGTCCAGAGAGCCTTTACCAAAAGAGCTAAAACTCCGGCACGAATACCGTAAAACGCATATTTTACAGCTTGATATTCTGTGAAATTTCTAAGCACAAAGGATATGAGCAAAATAATAACAAATGATGGCAAAACAACACCTAATGTTGCAAAGAATGAACCAAAAAAACCTGCAACCTTGTAACCCACAAAAGTTGCAGAGTTTATTGCAATCGGACCGGGAGTTGATTCTGCAATAGCGATAATTTCAAGAATATCGTCATCGGTAATCCATTTTTTCTTTTCAACAATTTGCTGTTGAATAAGGGGAATCATTGCATATCCGCCGCCGAATGTAAATGCACCGATTTTGAAAAAGGTAATAAATAATTTTAATATTTTTTTTGATTTTGACATATCAATAAGTCTGAGGCATTAAGCCCTTCATTGAGAAATATTCTTCAAGACAAAGGTTGGGATAGTTAAATTTGATATCTGTTGCCATCTCCACACCGACATATCTCCAATGCCAAGGTTCATAGACAACATTTGTGATGCTCTGTTTTTCGTAAGAATAACGAAGAATGTAACCATAATTATGAGCATTTGCAACAAGCCAAGCATATTCTTTTGTTTGATAGAAGTTGTAGTCTGTTCCGCAAATATCCATAGCTAAGCCTAAATTATGTTCGCTTGAGCCGGGAGGCATAATGATTCTTGCTGCCAATGCTCTCGCATCAGTTTCGTTATATCCTTGATTTAAGTATAGCTGGATTTTGTTGTTATAGTTTCTTTCCTGAGTGCTGTATCTTCTGTATCCCGAATAGGGAGTGAGGTAAATTCCTTCAGCTTTTGCGGCATTATACATTTCCTGATATTTGACCGCAGCCTCGGCGTGAAGTTCAACATCATATCCTGCAACGGCATAAGCCTTCGGGAACTGGTAATCAGGCGGCATTCTTAACTCTCTGTTTACAAGAGCATATTTTATATCATTAATTACAATAGTTTTAGGTTCAGGTAAAGGTTCGATACTATTCGTTCCTAATACAGTAATCGTTGTAGATTCCGTTACAGCATTTGTAACATTAGTGCCGGTAGCAGTATTTGTTTCGCTTGCAACAACAGTATTGGTAATCGTAGCAGTTTCACTTGCCGTTTCAGTTTCGGTAGCTGTTGTATCCAAGAGAGTTTCGGATTCTGTTTCAGATTCCGGTTTAACTGTAATTTCAATGGTCGGTACAGTAGTCAAAGAGGTCGATCCATCCTCGTTTGCATCAATAGTAGGATCGCTTGCTGTCTTTAATTGGACTAAATAAACTGTAACGATACCGATAAAAATAATTGCAAGAATGATAATTATAGCAATAAGAGTTCGTGCTAATGATTTTTTCTTCATTAGAAAACCATCCTTCGAAAACAAAATAAGTTGAGTAAATCTGTAAGCCGGATTCTGTCATTTAAGGCAGACATCTGTCTTTGCTTAATGTTACCATTAAGCTCAACACAAAAGTGTATGCCGCGTCTTTTGAAGTATAGGTCGAGCAGACCACTTCGTTCGGCGTTGCTTCGGATAGGGTTTACAAGGCAATGCAGTCTCCTACATTCCGGTGAGCTCTTACCTCGCCGTTTCATCCTTACCATTATGGCGGTTTAATTTCTGTTGCACTTTCCCTAAGGTCGCCCTCGGCGGCTGTTAGCCGTTATCCTGCTCTTTGAAGTCCGGACTTTCCTCCGGATTTAACCGGCGTCTGCCCAATTTACTCATTTTTATATTATATAACATTCTTCTTGCAATGTCAAGTTATTTTGCACTTGAATTTTCTGTTAAAATATGTTATCATATTTGTCAGGTAGTAATGTAAAGGAGAAAGAAATGAAGAATAATTCCAAAGCAATAATCGTATCAATGTCTGCTCACGGCGAGCGACTTCCCGCTGCGGCAGGTCGAATTTCTACAGGCAAGGGAACGGCAACGGAGATTTTATCAAAATCATTTGATGTGGTAAAAAACGCTAATTTAATAAAGAAAGTAAATGCATCCGGACACAATTCAACATTGGAACATACTTATTACAATGTTGCATTTGAAGATGTTTCCGTCTTTGCCGAACAGTTTATAATTGAATTTCGTCTGGCATCTTTCACCGTAAAATCCCGTCGATATGTTGATTTCAGCGATTCGGGATATTATATCCCCGAATTGACCGAAGAGCAGAGAGCGGTATATACCGAAATAATGGATAAATGCTATTCTGTTTACAGTGAACTTTGTGAGGCGGATATTCCCAAAGAGGATGCAAGATTTTTGCTCCCTTATTCCTTGCACAGTAATATCATTTGTTCTCTTAATGCTCGTGAAGCACTTCGTATGATTCGTGCAATGGTATATGGCAGAGGCAAGGATTTTGCTGAAATTAAAATGCTCGGTGAACAGCTTTTGAGTCAAATAAAAATGCTTACACCGGGTATTGCAGATACTTTTGACGCTCCTGATGAAATCTATGATATGCCGCATTTCGATTTTGCAAGAAGCAATGTTCAAAACAGCGAAAAGGTTGTTCTTCTGACAAAAACCGATAATGCCCCCTCTGTTGTAGCCCGTACTGCTCTTATTTGTGACGGATATTCCGATTTGGATGCTGATACTATCCTTGCCGATAAGAAAAATATTGAGGATTGCATCAATGCGGTTATAAAGAGTGACAGACCGAGAGCCTTGGAGAATGCGGTATACACATTCAGAATCAACGGTGTAAGCTTGTCTACAATTACACATTTTACTCGCCACAGAATGCAGAGTTTATTAGTTCCGTCACTTGTAACTACGGACAGGAAAAAGTATATTATTCCTGAGACCGTTAAGAATAACCCTGAAATTCTTGAAAAATATAAATCTGTGTTTGCAGATATGGTGGTTGCTTATGATAAACTAAAAGCAATGGGTGTAAGTGACGAAAATCTCGTTTATGTTCAGATGAGCGGAAATGTTCTTGATATAGTAAGCACAATGAATGCTCGTCAATTATTGCTTTTCTTCCGTCTTCGTACCTGCAATCGTGCACAGTGGGAAGTCCGTGAATATGCTCAGGAAATGCTTAGGATATTGAAAAAGACCGATCCTGAAATATTTAAGTTTTACGGTCCTTCCTGTTGTCTCTCTGCTTGTCCCGAAGGAAGAATGTCTTGCGGACAAGCTGCACAGATGCGTCAAAAATGGTTATAAATTAAAAGCGGGTGGTGTTTACCATCCGCTTATTTTCCCGTGTTTTAATGCAGTTATAACATTATTTTTCAAATCGGGATACTCTTTCTCAAGATTTTCAATCAACTGTTTTGTTTTCTCTCTCTCGCTTGTCTTGTCCATAATGCATTTTGATTCTATAACGGGAAGATTCTGTTTTTCCGTTATGCGAATAATATCACTTTCTTCTGTTAATACCAAAGGTCGGATCATATATAAATCTTTTCGGGACAGATATGTAACCGGTCTGAAGCTCTCTGCTCTGCCACACCGAAACAGATTCATCAGCATCGTTTCAACAGCATCGTCAAGATGATGTCCCAGTGCGATTTTATTACATCCTTGTTCTTTCGCAATATTGTGAAGTATGCCTCGTCGCATATTAGCACATAGAGAACAGGGATTTTTTTCTTTCCTGTTATTGAATATTACATTGTATAAACCGGTGCGTTTGATTACTGATTTAATATTGTATTTATTGCAAATCTTTTCAATTTCATCGTAGTTTGTCGGCATATTTTCAAATTGCATGTCGATTATTACGGCTATAAGCTCGTATTTTTCAGGATAAAATCTTTGCAATTCACAAAGAGCGATAAGTAAAACTAATGAATCTTTGCCGCCGGACACTCCCACGGCAATTTTATCGCCGGATTTTATCATATCATATTTCTGTACAGCACAGCGAACCCGACTGAGTATTTTTTGCATTATATCACATCCTTCTTACATAATACAGAAGGTTGAACGATTTGTCAAGAAAAAACGACCTGCAAAAGCAAGTCGTTAAATTGTGATATTTACTTATCAAGATTTCTCTTGCAAACCGTAACAGTCTTGAATACATCTTCAAAGCGGTTAAGTGCCTCATCAATAACTTCATCTGTATCGGCAAGTGAAGTGTAAAGACGGGAACCGGCAAGAGTAACAATGCCGTGTGCCATGTACGCAGCACCCATTTCTTCCATTGCAACCTTACGGCGAAGCATTTCACCCTTGGCTTTAAGAAGCGGAACAATGGAGCCGAGAACACTCATAGAGCTAAAGTCAAAGCTCATTGCACCGGAACATTCAAGGTGAACAATAGAACCTTGGTTATATACAACGAAGGGAAGAGCATACTTTTCAACAAGTTGCTGAAGACCTGCAGTAAGTCTGTCACCGGCTTGACCAGCCTTAACACAAGCATCTGTTCTTTCGATTTCCTGAATTGCACAATAACCTGCATAGCTTGAAAGCGGGTTAGCAGCGAGAGTGCCGCCAACATAAGCACGCTTCATCATGGTGCCGACACCTGCTGCCATACCGGAAACGAATTCCTTCTTGCCGCCGATACCGCCAGCCGACGGATAACCACCGGCAATAACCTTACCGAAAATAGTAAGATCGGGAACAACGTTGAAGTAACCCTGAGCACCGCCGAGACCTACGCGGAAACCGGTAACAACTTCGTCAAATATGAAGAGAGCACCGTATTTGTTGCAGAGCTTGCGGACTTCACTGTTATAATCCTTTGAAATCGGACGAGTGCCGCTTTCAGGACCAACGGGTTCAACTATAACAGCAGCTGTGCCACCGCGAAGCATATTGCGTCTGAGCATCTTTTCAAGCATATTAAGGTCGTTGGGACGCACTTCGTCTGTTGTACCGTAACAGCTGCGAGGAATACCGTGAGATTCAAGGAACTGACGGGAACCGGGTATTTTAAGACCGTAAACCATCTGATCTGACCAGCCGTGATAAGCACCGCCGACTTTGATGATTCTCTTTGCCTTAGTTGCGTTACGGGCAACACGGATGGCAGCCATAACGGATTCTGTTCCTGAACCAAGCATACGGAACATTTCAACATTGGGCATATGCTTGTTAATTTCTTCTGCAAGAAGAAGTTCAGCTTCATGGAAAAGACCGGTTACAGGACCGCACTCTTTGAGAAGTTCGATAACCTTATCACGAACAGGCTTATAGTTGGAACCCAGGATTGTGGGACCACCTGCCTGAAGGAAGTCAATGTACTTGTTACCATCTATGTCATAAAGGTAGGCACCATCAGCCTTAGTCATACAAATCGGGAAAGGGTAGTTGAAAGCAAGGTTGTGCTGTACACCGCCGGGGATAAATTTCTTAGCCTCAGCAGTAATTTCTTTGGATTTTGCACACTTTTCGTCGAAGTGCTTTAATATGCGGTCAAGTTCCTCATCGGAAACGCTGTAGATGGGTTTGGAAGTAAGATTAGCAAGTTGAGAATAAATCTTCTTCGGATCATCCCATTTGCTTATTGCATAGCCACTCATATAATTTCTCCTTGTATATTTATCCTTACTATTGTAATATTAAATAAGAATTTTGTCAAGGGAAATTTTCATTTTTGTTGCAAAAGTATTATGGAATTATGTTATACTTCGTACCCGTGTTTTTTGAGCAGCTCTGTACCATCACCATATTTTTCATAAACGAAGTCAATATCCTTGTCGCCACGACCTGAAAGGTTAACCAAAATTGAACCGGTCGGGTGTTCTTTTGCATACTTGATTGCATAAGCGACAGCGTGAGAGGATTCAAGTGCCGGAATAATGCCTTCAAGACGGGAGAGAAGGAAAAATGCAACCATAGCTTCCTCGTCGGTAACAGCTTCATAATTAACTCTGCCACATTCGCGAAGATAAGCGTGTTCGGGACCGACACCGGGATAATCGAGACCGGATGCGATTGAATATACGGGAAGAGGCTCGCCGTTTTCATCCTGTAATGTGATGGTCTTAAATCCGTGGATAAGTCCTTCAGTGCCAAAAGTCATTGAAGCAGCATGATCTCCGATATTTGAACCTCTGCCTAAGGGTTCGACACCGATAATGTCAACGGGTTCATTTAAGAATGCTCCGAACATTCCGATAGAGTTTGAGCCACCACCGACAGCCGCACAAACGGCATCGGGTAAAATTCCCGTCATCTGAACAAACTGTTCTTTTGCTTCAACGCCGACAACATTCTGGAAATCACGGACCATAAGAGGGAACGGATGGGGACCGACGACTGAACCTATGCAGTAGATGGCTGTTTCGTACTCGCGGCAATAGGCTTCAAATGCTGCGTCAACAGCCTCTTTAAGCGTTTTTAATCCGTGAGTTACGGGGACAACATTAGCACCGAGCATTTTCATACGAATGACATTTGGATGCTGTTTTGCAATGTCAACTTCACCCATGTAAATGTCACATTCAAGTCCGAAATATGCAGCAGCTGTAGCTAGAGCAACACCGTGCTGTCCTGCACCGGTTTCAGCGATAATCTTTTTCTTGCCGATAAATTTTGCAAGCAAAGCTTCACCCATACAGTGATTGAGCTTATGTGCTCCGGTGTGGTTTAAGTCTTCACGCTTTAAGTAAATCTGACAGGCGGAGAATTTTTTGGATAATCTTTCGCAGTGGTAGACGGGAGTCGGTCTGCCTTGAAATTCGCGACGGATACGACGAAGGTCGTTAATGAACTGTGCGGAATGGCAGATTTCTTGGTAGGAATGGCTGATCTCTTCGAATGCTGGAACTAGCATTTCATCAAGATAGGCACCGCCGTATTTGCCGAAGTAACCTTTGGCATCGGGGAATTCTTTCTGGTAGTTGTCGAAGTCCTTGTAAGTTTTCATAATTAGCTCCTTTTGGGTGCAAAAATAAAACAGCACCCTACAAATAATGCGTCGGGACAGATCTCTCTGCGGTGCCACCCAACTTGGCGAAAATTTCGCCCTCTCATTGCGTACTATCATACGCCGACTGTTTTAACGATTAGTCAGACCGTCTTGCCTACTTAAATTTAAAATTTGTTCGGCTCGCCCTCAAAAGTCCATTCAGTTAAATTTCGCCTATTGCGTTTCACCAACCCGCAACTCTCTGAAAAACTAAGTTTAACTTACTTACCCTTTCTCATCGGTTTAGGTCATTATACACACGAACATTCGTTTTGTCAAGCACTTTTTTTAATTTCATGAAAAATTTTTTTGCTTGGGAATTTGTCTTATTTTGTTAATAATAATCTATAAAAAAGGAACGCTTTATGCGTTCCGAAAATTTAAAAATCTTCTCGTGTGAGCCAGGCATCTGCAATATCAAGAGCAGAAGTCAGACCGAAAGTAACGGCATTTTGTTTTACTCTTTCACGAGGACGAACTGACGGATCTGTATTGAAAAGCTGCAAAGAGAGCTTATCTGCGATAGTTTTTTCTCCGACAGCCTTGGTTGTCATTACTGAGATTATGACGACATATTGATTGTAGGGGAAGCCGTAATATATCATGCCGTCCTGACGGAATATGGGACGAGATTTATAATATAAAAAATCTTGGTTTTCCATGTGTATCCTCCTATTGAATTTTGAGATAGTCCTTGATCATAGAACACAGAAGCTCATAGCGATCAATGGAACACATAATATTGCGGGCGTTTTTGTGACTTGTTATATAAGCGGGATCCTCAGTCAAAATAAAACCGACGATCTGATCAACAGGATCATATCCTTTTTCTTTTAGAGCTTCGTATACCAAAGAAAGTTGCAGACGATTGCCTGAACCGGAATCATTGATTGAGAATTTTATTGTATTGCTGTTCATAATTCCCTCCAGATAAAAACAAACTACTCTTTATTATACAATATTAGATCATAAAAATCAAGTACTTATTTTTATCAATGAAATATTTTTATCTTGCGTATTTCTCTTATTTATGTTATAATGAATATGGCAATTATTTATAGGCGTGGTGGAGTTGAATATAAGAAAAGCAAACAAAAAACTAAGAAAACTCTACGGAGACAGAGTTTATGCAGTGTTTCGTGATAATTGTATATATGTAAAAGGCGAACTTGACGATTGGAATGACATTGTCAAAGCATGCTCTTTATGTGTATCAAAAGACAAAAATGTTCATGTTATAAATGACATTGTGTATTCAAAAGCTCCCGTAACTCAACCGACAGATGTTTTTGTTCCTGATTCAATTTATGAAACCGATGTTTTGATTATCGGCGGCGGTATTTCCGGTGTTTCAATAGCACGGGAACTGTCAAAATGGAATATTGACATTCTTTTGATAGATAAAGAAAGCGATGTTGCCAAGCATGCGTCCGGTGCAAATGACGGAGAGGTACATCCCGGTATTGATCTTTTCGGCAAGTCAGTTAAAAAGAGCTATGTACTTAAAGGCAATGAAATTTATCCGAAAATTTGCGAAGAATTGAATGTTCCTTTTGAGCGAAAGGGACAGGTTGTCGGTTTTACGCAAGGAATCTTAAGACCTATTCTTGAAATTTTTGCTGCATATAACCGCAAATTCGGTGTTCCCGAAACGAAAATTGTCGGTAAAAAATATATCAAAGATTTTGAGCCGAATATATGTCCCGATTATAAATTTGCACTTGTAAATCCGACGGCAGGTTGTGTTTGCCCATACGGTCTTACTGTTGCCTATGCCGAAAATGCCGTTTGGAACGGTGCGAAAATAATGCTTAATACGAAAGCCGTATCAATGAAAGTCGAGAACGGTAACATTCTTGAAGTTCATACAAACAATGGTATAATAAAACCTAAAATTGTTATCAATGCAGCGGGTGTGTTTGCGGAAGATATTGCAAAAATGGCAGACGACAGATTTTATTCAATACATCCTCGTCGCGGTACAAATTCAATATTGGACAGCAAAGCAGCAGGTTTGGTTAATTCCATTACTTCAATAAAACGCCTGACACTGCAAAAATCCCATACAAAGGGCGGCGGAGTATTACATACCATTCACGATAATATTCTGGTCGGTCCGGATGCTGTTGAAACTTATGAAAAAGAGAATACCGAAACAAATCCCGACAGCATAAAGAGGGTTTTCGACAAGCAAAAAGTTGCAGTTCCAACGCTTTCTGAGAGAGATATTATAACTTATTTTACGGGTGTCCGTGCACCGACTTTTGAAGAAGATTTCATAATTGAACAAGGTCGAAACACAAAAAATCTTATACATTGTGCGGGCATTCAGTCTCCGGGGCTGACTTGTGCACCCGTTGTTGCTCTTGATATTGAGAAAATGACGGTAGATATGCTTAAACATATCGGTGTTGATGTCAGTAAAAATGCAAGCTTTAATCCCATAAGAAAAGGAGTTGTCAGCCTTCGGGAATTAAGTGATTTTGAACGAGCAAAACTTATAGCAGAAAATTCTGATTACGGTGAAATTGTATGTCGTTGCGAACAAATCAGCAAAGGAGAAATAATTGATGCTCTTAATTCTCCTATCTGTGTGCCGACGGTTGACGGTGTAAAACGCCGCGTTCGTCCCGGAATGGGAAGATGTCAAGGTGGCTTTTGTTCTCCGATTGTTATGAAAATTATCGCGGAACATCAGGGAATACCCATTGAAGAAGTCAGAAAATCAAATGATGATTCCGTTATTTTGTTTGGAGATATAAAAAAATCTCCCTCTCGTATTGAGAAACAGGTTGATATTAAAGAAGAAAATATACTTAATGTGATAAATGATGTAAGCACTGATGTTTTGGTTATCGGAGGAGGTCCTGCGGGGCTTGCCGCAGCAATATCTGCACATGATAACGGAGCAAAAGTATTACTTATTGAACGAGAAGCACGTTTGGGCGGAATATTAAAACAGTGTATTCATGACGGATTTGGGCTTATTCGCTTTGGTGAGAAACTGTCCGGCCCTGAATATGCCGGAAGATTTATTAAAGAATTTGAAAAGAGAAATATTGATAAACTCATACTTGCCTTTGTAACGGATATTAAAAAGACCGAAAACGGTTATAATGTTAAGGCGGTTACTCGTAAGGGAATTGCCGAAATTGACACGAAAACTATTGTTTTGGCGACTGGTTGTCGTGAACGTACCGCAAAACAAATATCCATTCACGGTACTCGTCCTGCGGGTGTGTTTACGGCTGGCAACGCTCAATATTTTACTAATATTTTAGGAAAGAAGACAGCAAAAAATGCCGTAATTCTCGGCAGCGGTGATATAGGACTTATTATGGCTCGCCGTCTGACTTTGGAAGGCACAAAAGTTTTAGGTGTGTATGAGGCAAAATCCACCCCATCCGGTCTTACCCGAAACCTTCAACAATGCCTTGATGACTATGATATTCCGCTTTATCTTTCACATACCGTTACAAGAGTATATGGGAAAGATCGGCTTGAAGCAGTGCAAATTGCAAAAGTGGATGAAAACATGAGACCGATAGCGGGAACAGAACAAAAAATTCCTTGTGATGCACTTATCCTTTCAGTCGGACTTATTCCCGAAAATGAACTTGCGGAGAGTTTGAATATTAAAATTGATCCCAAGACAAGAGGTCCCGTCTGCGATGAGAATTTCATGACAAACGTCGGAGGTATTTTTACTTGCGGAAATGCAACTCATGTAAATGACCTTGTCGATTATGTGTCGGAAAGTGCGGAAATTGCAGGCAAAGCGGCTGCACAATATTCGTCAGAGTGTACTGTATATGTAAATATAGAAGCCGATTCTTCGCTTTTATACTGTGTGCCGCAAAGATTGAATATAAATAATCTCGGAAACACAACTATGTATTTCAGAAGTCGCGAGATTTTAGAAAATGCAGAATTTGAAATATATCTCGGAGATAAGGTGTGTTTCTCAAAGAAATATAGACATTTGAAGCCTCCCGAAATGGAACGACTTGTCATTGATTTTTCAAAATATGAAGTCCAAAAGGGAGATACGATAAAACTTACCGTCAGGAGGGCAAAATAATGGAACTTGTATGTATTGTCTGCCCGAATGGCTGTGTGATGAATGTTGAGAAAACGGATTCGGACATTGTTGTTATAGGCAATAAATGCAAAAAGGGAATCGAATTTGCAATAGCCGAAATTACTTGTCCGATGCGGACAATCAGTTCAACCGTTGCAACCGTTTTTCCCGATTATCCCGTAATTCCCGTCAGAGTGTCTGCCGAAATACCAAAAGATAGAATATTTGATGTTATGCGTGAAATCAACAAAGTTGAGCTTGATAAACGACTTGATGAAAATGAAATTGTAATTGAAAATGTGTGCGGACTTTCTGTTGATATTATAACAACGCAATCTATGAAATAGGAGGAAAATATGGACTCTCCGTTAATTCTGACCTTTGATGTCGGAACACAAAGTTGCAGAGCGATGTTGGTTGACAAACACGGCAATTTTGCGGGTATTGCCCGAGTAAAGTACGATGTCCCGTTTTTCTCAAAAGAGACGGGATATGCAGAGCAGACACCGAATTTTTATCTGGATAAAATATCGGAAAGTTGTGCAAAACTAAAGCAAACAAATGCAAGTGATTTTGCAAATATCGCAGCTGTTACGATAACTACAATCCGAGATACCGTTTTGTGCCTTGATGAGAATAACGAGCCTCTCCGTGATTTTATCGTCTGGATTGATAAGCGTGAAGCCGCGGATGATATCGAAATTCCTACACATAAAAAAGTGATATTTCAATTGGCGGGAATGACCGATACCGTCCATATGCAATACCGAGCAACGGCATATAATTGGCTTTATCAGAATGAGCGGGATATCATTGATAAAACGGCAAAATATGTCATGCTTCCGACCTACTTGAATTACAAGTTGACGGGAAGATTGGTTGACAGTTATGCAAATATGATAGGTCATGTCCCCTTTGATTACGAAAAATGCACTTGGCAAGCAATGTCGGCTTTAACAAGACTTTTTTGCGATATTCCACCGGAAAAACTTCCTGATTTGATTGCTCCGGGCGATACGGTTGGCACGATAACCGAGGAAGCTGAGTTTTTAACCGGAATTCCTGCAGGCTTGCCGTTGATTACAACAGGCTCAGATAAGGGATGCGAAACACTCGGATTGTCAGTCTTGGGAAAAGGAAAGGCAGCGTTGTCATTCGGAACAACCGCAACGGTACAGACGACAACAAAAAAATATATCGAACCGCAACAGTTTATGCCTGCATATCCTGCTGCAATTAAGGGATATTATAATCCCGAAATTCAGATATACAGCGGTTATTGGACTATATCTTGGTTTATTCGTGAATTTTGCGAAAAAGAAATAATCGAATCACATAAAACCGGAAAAAGTGTAGAAGAAATACTAAACGAACATCTTAAAGATATTCCGCCTTGTTGTGAGGGACTGGTTATGCAGCCGTACTGGACGCCGGGAATAACAATTCCGAATGCAAAAGGAACTTTAACCGGATTTACGACAAAACATACAAAATATCATGTCTATCGAAGCATCATTGAAGGAATCGGCTTTGCCCTTTATGAGGGGATGAAAGGCATTGAAAAACGTTCAAACGATGAGATAAGAGAATTATTTGTTGCCGGAGGCGGTTCTCAGAGTGATGAGATTTGTCAGATTACAGCCGATATGTTCGGCTTGCCCGTCAAACGCATCCACACTCACGAGGCAAGCGGGATAGGTTCATCCATGATTGCTTTTGTATCTCTTGGTATTTATGAGGACATATCCGAAGCGATACAAAATATGGTACGAGTAAAAGACGTGTTTGAACCGAATATGTCAATTCATAAGAAATATATGAACACTTATTACTACGTTTATGAGAAAATTTATCCCAGACTGCTACCGGTTTTCAAGGGAATGAAGAAGAATTCAGGAGGAAAAATATGAGCGTAAAACCGTACAAGGGCTTTGAGCCTAATTGGATTAAGACACCGGCACCTGCCGACAGTTACAGGTCGATATTCCGTTGGGGTGATCCCGAATTTGTGAAATATCCGAAAGAAACTCTTTTTAAGATGATGAAAGAGAAATTTAAGATGACCGATGAGGACTTCAAGAATTATGCACTTGACATCGGTACTGATAAGGTTTCACTTCCCGACCACAAATCGAATATTTCAAAAGAACATCTTGATGCTTTGATAAACATCGTCGGTGAAGAAAATGTAAGCACTGAGGATTATCCTCGCTTGGCGGTTGCTTACGGCAGCACAGCCTATGATTTGCTTCGTATCCGTCAAAGAAAATTTGACAGTCTTCCCGATGCTGTTGTTTATCCGTCAACCTCTTTTGAAGTTGAACAACTTGTTGATTATTGCACAGCTAATGACATTCCGCTTTATGTGTATGGCGGCGGCAGTTCGGTTACACGTGGTGTTGAACCTGTCAAGGGTGGTATTTCTCTTGATATGAGAAAAAACTTCAACAAAGTTCTCGATTTTAACGATATTGACCAGACAATCACCGTTCAGGCCGGTATGTCAGGTCCGGCACTTGAAGAAGCCGTCAATAATGCAGTTACCCGTTTTGGTGCAACGAGAGCATATACAACCGGTCACTTCCCGCAGTCATTTGAATATTCAAGTGTCGGCGGTTGGGTGGTTACTCGCGGTGCAGGGCAGAACAGTACTTATTACGGAACAATTGCTGATATTGTTTTATCTCAAAAATATGCCACTCCGATTGGAGTGATTGAAACTTCTCATTACCCCCGTGAGGCTTGCGGTCCCGATCTTAATCAAATTATGATGGGTTCGGAAGGAACATTCGGCGTTCTTACCGAAGTAACCTTAAAACTTCGTCGCTATATGCCCGAAAACAGAAAACGCTTTTCCTATATCTTCAAGGATTGGGAAACAGCCATGGCAGCAGGTCGTGAAATGATGCAGTGTGAATGCGGTTTGTCATCCGTATTTCGCATTTCCGACGGCGAAGAAACCAATCTTATGCTTCGTCTTTATAACGTCGATGAAACTCCGCTTCATCCCCTGCTTGAAAAACTGGGCTTCAAAGATATGGAATGCAGTTTATTCTTAGGCTTTACCGACGGCGAAAAGGGTTATTCTGAGAATGTAGCAAAGAATATCAAGCGAATTGCAAAAAAATTCGGCGGTTTCAGTCTGACCTCTTTTGTATGCAGAAGTTGGGAAAAGGGCAGATTTACCGATCCTTATCTTCGTGATACGATGATGGACTTCGGTGTAACTACTGACACGCTTGAATGCACGGTAAACTGGTCAAACATGGCACAGGTACACAGAGATGTCAGAAAAGTATGTCATGCTCTGCCCAACACCATTGTTACAACCCATATGTCTCATTGTTATCCGCAAGGTGCAAACCTCTATTTCATCTTTATTACAAGGATGAATGATGCGGATGATTTCAAGGCATATCACACGACAATTCTTGATGCTATCCAAAAATCCGGTGCGGCAATTTCTCACCATCACGGTATCGGAAAAATGTTTGCCCCGTGGCTTGAAGGTTATATCGGCGATAAGGAATACGGAGTATTTAAAGTTCTTAAAGACTACTTTGATCCGAAATATAATATGAATCCCGGTGGCACACTCGGTCTTGACTTAAAAGAAGAAGAAAAAAGATTTATGAACAAATAGGAGGACGACTATGCAAAAGATTATTGCTTTCTTTATGGCGATTATTGCATTTTTTATGCAGTTATTCGGCATAAAATCGATTCAACAGTTTAGAAACGTGTCTTACGGCGAAGGCAAAAATCAATCTATTCATCTTGCTATTCCTTACAATGCTAAGGGGGATTACGGGATGATGGTGCTCATTCACGGAGGTGGCTGGACAGGCGGAGATAAGGATGATTTCTGGGGAATGGCAAAAAACATCGCAAAGGAGCAGGACCTTGTTGCCACAAGCATTGGTTACAGATTTTTGACCGAAGGCGGAGATGTTGATTGTAATGCAATGCTTGATGACATTCAAAGTGCGATTGAAGCGGCAATAGAAAAAGCAGCCCAAAAAGGTGTAAATATCACTAAGATCGGTATCGGCGGATATTCTGCCGGAGGACATCTGTCACTTATTTATGCTTATAAATGTGCCGATGAATGTCCCGTTCCGGTAAAATTTGTAATTTCTTTTGCCGGACCAACCGATATGAATGATGAAAATTGGTTTGGGAGTGAGATTGTTTTTCCGGAAGATTATGCTCTGTCTGTTTTGACAGAACTAACCGGTACTGAAATTACCGCCGAAAACAGGAACAGTGAAGAATCCAGAGCCGCATTGGCAGCCGTTTCTCCGATTTCTTATATAACGCCTGCAAGTGCACCGACGATTATTCTTCACGGGAAAAAAGATAATGTAGTTCCGTTTTCCAATTCTGAAACTCTTGATGAATTACTTACGCTAAATGGTGTAGAGCATCACTTTTTCATCAGTGAAAATGCAGGTCATGGTTTTTCTGATGACCCCGAAACAAGCGATGCTGCCGGAGCAAAGTTTGATGATTACATGAACACATATCTTAAGTAAAAATTATCACTTTGTATTCAAGGCTCTTAAAGACTGATTTGTCCCGCAATATAACATGAATTTCGGCGGCACACACGGTCTTGACTTAAAATAAGATTAAAAAAATTAATGAACAAACAGGAGGACAATTATGCAAAAGATTATTGCTTTCTTTATGGCGATTATTGCATTTTTCTCGCAATTATTCGGTATAAAACCGATTAAGAAGTTCCAGAATATTTCCTATGGTGCAGACAAGAATCAATCTATCAGTCTCACAATCCCTTACAACGCGAAGGGGGATTACGGTATGATGGTGTTCATTCACGGCGGTGGCTGGACAGGCGGTAATAAGGAAGAATACTGGGGAATGACAAAAGCCGCTGCTCAGGATTACGGTATTGTTGGCTTAACAATCGGTTACAGACTCTTAACCGAAGGCGGAGACGTTGATTTTAACACTATGATGTCTGATATTCAAAAGGCAATTGAAAAGGCAATAGAAAAATCAGCCCAAGAGGGTGTTAATATCACAAAAATCGGTATAGGCGGATATTCCGCAGGAGGACATCTTTCACTTTCTTATGCTTATAAATGTGTTGACGAATGCCCTGTTCCGATAAAATTTGTGTTTACCGATGCAGGACCTACCGACATGAATGATCCAAATTGGCTTGGGGACGACATTGTATTTTCGCAAGACTATGTTGTGGCTGTTGTGTCAGAACTTACTAATACAAACATTACGCTCGAAAATAAGGATAGTGAAGAATCCAAGGCAGCATTGGCAGCCGTTTCGCCGATTTCTTATATTACGCCTTCAAGCGTGCCCACAATTATAGTTCACGGAAAAAAAGATAATGTAGTACCGTTTTCCAATGCTGAAAGTCTTGACGAGGCACTTACATTTAACGGAGTACAACATGAGTTCTTCATTCTTGAAAATTCCGGTCACGGTCTTTCCGATGACCCCGAAATACGTAATGCAGCCACACAAAAGCTGGAAAATTATGTAAACACATATCTTAAGTAAAAATAGTACTTTGTATTTAAAGCTCTTAAAGACTGATTTGCCCCGAAATATAACATGAATTCCGGCGGTACTCTTTGTCTTGAATTAAATTAAGACTAAAAAGACTTATAAACAAACAGGAGGACAATTATGGAAAAGATTATTGCTTTCTTTATGGCAATTATTATGTTTTTCGCACAGTTATTCGGGATAAAACCGCTCAGACAGTACAGAAATGTTTCTTACGGCGAAGACAGGAAGCAGGCGATCCACCTTGCAATTCCCTTTGAGGCGAAAGGAGATTGCGGGATGATAGTTCTTGTTCACGGTGGCGGCTGGGCTGCCGGTGATAAGGATGATTGCTGGGAAACTGCAAAAAGCATTGCAAAGGAGTTTGATATTGTTGCCGTTAGTGTCGGTTACAGGTTAATAACTCCGGGCGGAGGCGTTGACTGTAACGCAATACTTGATGACATTCAAAAGGGAATTGAAAAAGCAATAGAAAAATCTGCACAAAAAGGCGTAAATATTACAAAGATAGGCATTGGCGGATTCTCTGCCGGAGGGCATATTTCTCTTGATTATGCTTACAAATGTGCTGATGAATGTCCCGTTCCGGTAGAATTCGTATTTTCATATGCAGGTCCCACCGATATGAATGATGAAAATTGGTTCGACAGCGAAAATCTCTTTACTTTTGAACAACTTATGTTTATCATGACGGAACTTACCGGCACTGAAGTTACAGCTGAAAACAAGGATAGTGCAGAAGTAAAAGCAGAGTTGGCTGCCATTTCTCCGATTTCTTATATCACACCTGCAAGCGTGCCGACGATTATTCTTCACGGTAAACAAGATAATATAGTGCCGTTTTCCAATGCAGAAACACTTGACGAACTGCTTACGCTCAACGGAGTAAAACATGAATTTTTCATATTTGAAAATTCCGGTCACGGTCTTTCCGATGATCCCGAAACAAGTGTTACTGCATCAAGTAAGTTGTGGGATTACATAAACGAATATCTTAAGTAGAAAATATCGCTTCCTTAGGGAAGCGGTATTGCTATGTAAAATGCTGTTGACATAGCGGTAAAAAAGATGTATAATTATCCACAATAATTGTTTAATGACGTTTATCGTGAATTAAACATTGTATATTTAAGTGTATAATATGACTGAAGGGAATTATCAGATGAGTAAAACATTCAGCGACATTCAGAAAATTATTGCCGACAACGGCATTAAGATGATTGATTTTAAGATGGTTGACATAAAGGGACAATATCGTCATGTTACTGTTCCTGCCGAACATTTTGATGAGGAGATGATAGAGCAGGGTATAGGTTTCGATGCCTCAAACTATGGTTATGCGGTAGTTGAAAAGAGCGATATGGTGTTTATCCCCGATTTGGACACCGCTTTTATTGATCCGTTCTGTGATATTCCCACTTTGACAATCTGCGGTGATGCAATGATTATTGATTCGCCGAAACATCGTCCGCTTGCACAATATCCGAGAAATATTATCAAATCCGCTACCGAATACATGAAATCAACGGGTATTGCCGATGAGATGCTTATTCTTCCCGAATTTGAGTTTTATCTTTTCGACCATGTGGGTTGGGAAGTAAATCCGAACAGAATTGCCCTTGATTTGGATGCCAATCAGTCATATTGGAACAGTGCCTTTCAAGGTTTAGGTCATATTGTACCGAAACAAAAGGCATATCATATTGCAAAACCCTATGACACTTCTTATGAATGCAGAAGCAAAATGTGCATGTATATCGAAGAAGCGGGTATTCCCGTTAAATATCATCATCCCGAAGTTGCCGCCTCCGGTCAGTTTGAAATCGAACCGATGCTCGGCGAAGTTACAAAGATGGCTGATGCCACAATGATGATTAAGTATATAATCAAGAACACAGCGGCACAATTCGGCAAGAGTGCAACCCTTATGCCGAAGCCTGTATATGGTGAAGCCGGCAGCGGTATGCATGTTCACATTATTCTTATGAAGGACGGAGAGAGTGTGTTTTCCGATGATAACGGCTATTCTCATCTTTCAGAAACGGCACATTATTTTATCGGCGGTTTGCTTAAACACATTGCCTCTCTCTGTGCAATAACCAACCCCTCAACCAACTCATTCAAGCGTCTTGTTCCCGGCTATGAAGCACCCGTAACCGTCGGTTACGCCACATCAAACAGGAGTGCCGTTATCCGTATTCCTGCCTATGCAAAACAGCCGAATGAACGCCGTTTTGAACTCAGAAATCCCGATGCTACCTGCAATCCCTATTTCTGCTATGCCGCTATTTTAATGGCAGGTCTTGACGGAATAAAGAATAAAATCAATCCGCATGCAAACGGCTGGGGACCTTATGACTTTAATCTCTATAATCTTCCGGAGGAGGAAAAAAAGAAACTTACCGGTCTTCCGACAAACCTTGAAGATGCTCTTGATGCCCTTGAAAAGGACAACGATTATCTGACAGCAGGCGGAGTTTTCCCGAAAGAACTGATTGATAATCTTATTAAAATCACAAGAGAGGAAGCACGTCAGATTTCTCAAGTCCCGCATCCCGCAGAATTTGAAAAATATTACAATCTTTAATACCAATGAAAAAAACGAGTGCTTTGTACTCGTTTTTTTATTTTAGTGTATTGCTGTTGTTGAGAATAAGGGTGCTGTCTAAAAATAATACATCAGCATTTTCAAAGTTAATAAACTTTCCGAGCATTGCCGATTGCAGATAACGAATGTCAACAAGTGTTATTTTCGCATAATCCTCAACAAAATACGGAGCAATCGCAGAGCCGAATGAATCACGGAATATAATCAAATGACCGTCTTTTTTATTTGGGTTATTTATTTCGATAAGTGAAATCGGACCGGACAGGAACATTTCATATGAGTCTTTGCCGTGAGCCTTTCCCATATTGTAAATTGTTTCGTCTTTATTGTCCTGATAATTAAAAACCGTGCAATTATCAAGTGTCGGAGATGTCAGATACTTGATTTTTTCCGCTTTAAGCGGCAAAGCACTTTGACCGTAATATACTCCGTAAAAGTCTTTATCCAAAGTGTTTTCTTTTGTGTTTTCAATAATCTCTTTGCTAAATTCACAGGCAATCGTTTTCGCAATATCCGAGATTTTTTCCATTCGCCAATGAGTGTCGGTTTTGTAATAATCGGAAATATCCAAAAGAGCGGTTATGTCTACATACGAAAAAGAGGGATTTTTTGCACTTATCACTTGGGCAAAATCAGCAGGATTTATTTTAAGATGTCCGGATTCATCAGCCAGATAATAATTTTTATCGGGAATAATGGAAAACACTACCTTATTGTTTTCATTGAGATATTTTGAATATATTTGAGCAAATTTATTTGCGGCGTATTCGGCACTATCTTTGTCGAATGGATATTCAACGGCAGCGGCAATATTATTATAAATATAAATGCCGTTGTTATCTTTCTGTCGCAAAATATATTTTGAAAATAGTGCTTTGCTTGTTCTGAATTTGTCGCGTAAAAAAAATTGGTCGTTGCAGAATTTTTCAAAATCATTCATGAATTTGCCGTTTTTTATGCTTTCAATTGAAATATCGGGAAATTGCGACAATGTTCGCCTTTCGGAATCGGAATAAGCATGTTTGGGGGCAAAGAACAAAAGCAATGTTAATATAAGAATTAAAACAGAGGAGGAAATTGTGATAATAATATTTTTAATTTTCATAAGTCTCCTCCTAAAATCTGAAATATAAGAACGGATTGAATGAACCGTCAACAAGATAGGCGGTAACGAGAATAAGAACAACTGTAACAAATATCGGTTGAAGTATATTCATTGCCTTTTCATTGATTTTCAAGGTCAAGTTCTTAATAATCGGAGTGCTTCCTATAATTCCCGCAATAAGTAAAATCGCATAACTTTTCAAATAATAAAGCGTTTCTGGAGTAAAAAGCGGTAATTTGATAAAGTCAAAAAGCCCTCGAATATCAATAAAAGCAGATTTAATATCCGTTGCGTTGAATAATACGAAACTTATTATAATTGCAAATGCAACATATATTCCGGAAATAATTTTATGTTTCTTAAGAAAATCTTGAAACTGTTTTTCAAGTACGAGCAATACGGCAAAATAAAGTCCCCAAACTACAAAAACCCAGTCCGCACCGTGCCATAAGCCTGTAAGCATCCAAACTGTGAGGACGTTGAATATCCAGCGAAATTTACCCGCACGATTGCCTCCCAAAGGAATATAAACATAATCTCGAAACCAAGAGCCTAAACTCATGTGCCAGCGACGCCAGAATTCCGAAACCGACTTTGATATAAAGGGATAATTAAAGTTTTCGCAGAAATCAAAGCCTAAAATTTTTCCTAAACCTATTGCCATATCGGAATAACCCGAAAAGTCAAAATAGATATGAAGGCAGAAACTTATTGCATATATCCAATAAAACAGAACACTTTTTTCATTGCTTTCTCTGAATATCTCAATCAGCAGACCGAGTTGATTTGCGATTATGACTTTTTTACCCAAACCGATAACAAAGCGGGTTATGCCTTTTGAAAAGCCTTCAAGCGAAAGAGTACGCTCTTTAAGTTGCTTTTCTATATCCGAATAACGAACAATTGGTCCGGCAATAAGTTGAGGAAACATAGTTATATAAGCGGCAAGAGAAATAATATTCTTTTGTGCTGAAATATCGCCGCGATATACATCAATCAGATAACTTATTAACTGGAAAGTATAGAAACTGATACCAATGGGCAATGCAATGTGCAGGAGATTTACAGATAAGCTTGTTAATTTGTTGAAATTATCAATAAAAAAGTCAGCATATTTGAAATATCCCAAAAAGCCTAAAATTATAAATAACGACAAAGCCAAGAACAACTTTGCCGTTTTTGTTTTACGGAAATTTTCAATAAACAGACCGGAAATGTAACCCAATATAATGGTAACTGCCATTAAAATTACATAAACGGGTTCGCCCCAAGCATAGAAAAACAAACTTGAGACAAGCAATACCGCATTCTTAAGTTTTCTCGGTGCGATGAAGTAAAGAAGAAGTACCGCAGGGAGAAAGAAATAAAGAAAGGGAATTGAAGAAAACAGCATTTTAATTCAAATTATACAATTGCTTCTTCAACAAGAGCAGTTGCGGCAGGATAAGAAGCCATAAGTTTTGCAGTAAAGTTAGAAATGAGATCGGCAGCACCGAAAGCAGAAATTATATAATCGTCTATCTGATACACAACGAAAGTTTCGGGGAAACCGCACATCCATTGATTGTTCATAACAGTTTCTTTGATGTTTGCGACAAGGTCGGAAATATCCGTTCCTGCCAAAGTGTGGTATGCACCGGCTGTGAAAGTGTTGACATTCATCATATGCAAAAGACAAGCGGCATCATCAATAAGATTTATGCTGTCGGCAGGGAACAGGAGCGTGAAAGAAAGAGTTTCGTCGTCAAGTGCTACTACGCCGGGAGCATCGTCAACGGGGTTGTTAAGCGATCCGCCGATAGCGGCAAATTTTTCGTTGTCAGCATAGGAATTCCAAACAGCCGACAAGATGTCGCAAGCACCTGATTCTGTGGCTGAAATTGTGCCTGTCGTGTCTTCGTTGTTGATGGTTTCATCGGCAACGGCTGTTGTTCCATCTTCTCCGGTTGTTGTTTCTTCGTCCACAGGCTTGTCTTTGCAGGAAGCAAAACTGAGTGTCATAACAAATACGAGTAATAAAGCAATAATTTTTTTCATAATAAATCTCCGAAATAAATTTTGACCGAAAATCAGTCTTGAAATATGATAACACAATTTTTTCTTCTGTCAAGTTAAAAAAACTCATTTTGAATAAATTAACATTTTGTACACATTGTTGATTTTTGTATAATTTTTTCATTTGAGAAATAGGATAATGTGAAATATAGCAAAACTCAAATACTAAAAATTTAATGCCTAATGTTTAGATTATTGTCTTATAAAGGTATTGACAATATATGTTTGGTGTGGTAAAATATATTGACTTATTTTGAAAAGGTATAATTATATGGGACTGACAATATCACAAAAGATTATTAAAGAACATTTAGTCAGCGGTGAGATGATAAAAGGCTCTGAAATCGGCTTGAAAATCGACCGCACTCTTACTCAGGATGCAACGGGAACAATGGCATATCTTCAGTATATTGCCATGGGTGTTCCGAGAGTAAAAACCGAGTTTTCTATTGCATATATTGACCATAATACTCTCCAAAGCGGTTTTGAAAACGCTGATGACCATCGCTTTATTCAGACAGCCTGCTACAAGCACGGTATTCGTTTTTCCCGTCCCGGCAACGGTATTTGTCATCAAGTCAACTTGGAACGTTTTGCCATTCCCGGAAAGACTTTAATCGGCTCTGACAGCCATACGCCGACTGCGGGAGGTATCGGTATGCTTGCCATGGGTGCAGGCGGTCTGGATGTTGCTATTGCAATGGGCGGAGGAACTTACTATATTCCTTGTCCGAAAATCGTTCATGTGAATTTAATAGGAAATCTTCGTGCAGGAGTTTCCGCAAAAGATATAATTCTTGAAGTCTTGCGTATTATGACCGTCAAGGGCGGTGTCGGAAAGATTATCGAATACGGTGGCGAGGCACTTTCGACATTATCTGTTCCCGAACGTGCAACCATCACAAACATGGGAGCCGAACTTGGTGCAACCACTTCAATTTTCCCGTCCGACGAAAGAACACTTGAGTTCTTAACGGCACAGGGCAGGGCTGAAGACTGGATTGAGATTAAGGCGGATGACGATGCTGAATATGACGAATATATCGACATAAATTTAAGCGAACTTGAGCCGCTTATAGCAATGCCGCATATGCCCGACAGAGTAGTTAAAGTTTCCGAAATCGAAGGCTTGAAGATTGATCAGGTATGTATCGGTTCTTGCACAAACTCTTCGCTTTACGATATGATGAAAACGGCTGCAATTCTTAAAAATAAAACCGTTGCTCAGAATGTAAGCCTTACAATTTCCCCTGGTTCAAAGCAGGTTCTTAATATGATTGCACTTAACGGCGGACTTGCAGATATGATTGACGCGGGTGCAAGAATTCTTGAAAGTACTTGCGGACCTTGTATCGGTATGGGACAGTCTCCCGTTTCGGCTGGTGTATCGCTTCGCACATTTAACCGTAATTTCTTAGGTCGCTCAGGTACAAAAGACGCAAGCGTATATTTGGTAAGCCCCGAAACGGCTGCTGCCTCTGCGGTATGCGGAGTTCTTACAAATCCGATGAAATTTGCCGATGTTCTTGAAGAAACAACGCTTAAGTATTCATCTCCCAAGAGTTTCTTAATTAACGACAATATGGTTGTTGAACCTTGTGATATAGCCGATTATGACAAAGTTGAGGTTATTTACGGTCCGAATATCAAAGAAGTACCGATAGGTCATGCTCTTGAAGAAACCTTAACTTGTACTGTCGGACTTAAAGTCGGAGATGATATAACAACCGACCACATTATGCCCGCAGGTGCAAAGATTCTTCCCTATCGTTCAAATGTTCCTCATCTTTCAAAATTCTGTTTTGAAGTTGTCGATGAAACATATTCCGCACGTGCAAAGGAACTCGGCAATTCGTTTATTGTCGGCGGAGCAAACTACGGTCAAGGATCTTCCCGTGAACATGCCGCTTTGGTTCCGTTATATTTGGGTGTTCGTGCTGTTATCGCTGTGAGTTTTGCTCGTATGCATAAGGCAAATCTTATCAATTCCGGTATCATACCGCTTGAATTTGTCAATGCGGATGACTATAACGACATTGAGCAGGGTGATGTTCTTACTTTGGAGAATGTTCGTGCCGCTGTTGAAAACGAAACAACCGCTTATGTCGTTAATGTAACAAAAAACAAGCGTTATGCCGTTTCTACCGATTTTTCGGACAGACAGAGAAAAATGTTACTTTGCGGCGGTGCATTGAGAATGCAGAATGAAGAATAATTCTTTTGATTGTGAAAAATATAAATACTTTTTGGAGAAAATAAATGACAGAATTACAAGTTAAACAGGCAGTTGAAAAGTTTGAAACACTCATTCGTGAACAGAGTGCCAGATCTGATAAAATCAAGGAAATCGGAGATGCGGTTGATTATTCAAAACTTGATAAAATAGTTATCGGTATCTGCGGTGGTGACGGAATTGGTCCCGAAATTACAAAGCGAAGCGAAGAAGTCCTTAAGTTTTTATTGGCAGATGATGTTAAAGCAGGAAAAATTGAATTTAAGGAAATCGAAGGCTTGACGATAGAAAACAGAATTGCTCACATGCAAGCAATTCCGGATGATGTTCTTGAAGAATTAAAATCCTGTGATGTTATCTTAAAGGGTCCGACAACCACACCTCAGGCAGGCGACGGAATGCCGAATATTGAGTCTGCCAATGTTGCTATGCGTAAGGCTCTCGATTTGTTTGCAAATGTTCGTCCCGTAAAAATTCCCGAAGAAGGTATCAACTGGACATTCTTCCGTGAAAATACGGAAGGAGCCTATGCGGTCGGCTCTAAGGGCTTTAATGTTACCGACGACCTTGCAATAGATTTTGTTGTAACAACAACCGAAGGCACAAATCGTATTGCGAAACTTGCATATGAATATGCCCGTCGTAACAATTTAGATCGTTGTTCGATTATTACAAAGGCAAATGTTATTAAAACTACCGACGGAAAATTCTTAAATCTCTGCAAGGAAGTTGCAAAGGATTATCCCGAAATTACTACAGATGAATGGTATATTGATATTTTAACAGCAAAACTCCTTGACGAAAAACGCAGAAAAGATTTCAAAGTTCTTATTTTACCCAATCTTTACGGTGATATAGTAACCGACGAAGCAGCAGAAATGCAAGGCGGTGTCGGAACGGCAGGTTCCGCAAATATCGGCAAAAAATATGCTATGTTCGAGGCAATTCACGGCTCGGCACCGAGAATGGTACAGGAAGGCAGAGCAAAATATGCAGATCCTTGTTCAATGCTTCGTGCATCCGTAATGCTTCTTTCTCATATCGGCAAACAGGAGGAAGCCGACAAGCTTGAAAAAGCACTTGATTTTTGTATGTTTGAAGATAAGAAACTCACTTTAACCGGTCGTGACACAGGTTGTACATGTGAGGAATATGCAAAATATGTTATGGAGAACATTAAATAAGGCAGGGAAGATTTATGAAAAAGATTTTAAGTGTCGATATAATTGACATTATCCCTTATGGTCAAGGTATTCTGTTTGTACGTAAAGAAGCACTTGACGACGAGAACATTAAAGTAACATTTTTCTCCTATGATTTAGCCACCGACTCGATTTCTCCCGTATCACGAAATGTATATCTTCTCAATAAATTCGGCTCCTGCTATGATTTAATTGCCTCGCAACTTGGCGACTATGCATCTTGTGAAGCCGGCATCTTAGGTGATAACGGAACTTTTGTAATTTATTCAAGCGGTGAAGTCGGAGTATTTAACAATAAAGGCACTTTGATGTGGACCGGTGATTTAATGTATCACGACGCTCCGGCACTTGGTGTTGCAGTTGAAAATAATCATATCTGGTCTTGTGTCAGCACTCGTAATTGTATCATTCGCTATTCTCTTGCTGCCAACAAAGTTGTTATGCGTATCGGCAGTGAGTCATCCGATACATTTTGTACTCCCGTTTCCATCACTGAAGATGATAACAAATTGTATGTCTGCAATAAGGATGCCAATAAAGTCAATGTCGTTAACCTTAAAGATTTTACTGTCGCTGATTATCTTAATTTCGATGAGCCGGTGCATAAGTTTATCAAAGTAAACGGTAGAGAATTTGTTGTATTGGAATCCGGTGTTTATCTTATCGATTAACCTTAAAAAGGAGAAATGATATGTCAATCTTAGATGCCTACAAAGAAAAATCATCAAACGAGCGAGAAGTTGATGCTTCCCAAAAGATTAAGGTCGGTATTATCGGTACCGGCTGGATTGCTGAGGCTCATCTCAATGCTTACAACAACTGTCCCGACGTTGAAATCGTTGCACTTGCCGATTTAATTCCCGGCAAAGCATACGATTTTGCCGTAAAATATGGTATGGACGTTGAAAATCTTCACTTCTATGAGTCAGATCGTGAACTTATTGACAATGAGCCGGATATTGATGCAGTTTCCGTATGTACCTACAACCGCCAGCATGCACCCTGCACAATTTATGCTCTCGAACACGGTGTTAACGTTCTTCTTGAAAAACCAATGTGCGTTACTCTTGAAGAAGCGATTGAAATTCGTCGTGCGGAACTTAAGTCCGGCAAAGTTCTTTCCATCGGTTTCCAGCCTCGTTTTGATGAGAATATGAAGATGGTCAAGAAAATCGTCGAATCCGGCGAACTCGGTGATGTATACTACATTCAAACCGGTGGTGGTAGAAGAATGGGTATCCCGACACCATTCGGTACCAGCTTTATTCAGGAAGATACAGCGGGTATAGGTGCTTTGGGTGATATCGGCTGCTATTCTCTTGATATGGTGCTTAATGCTGTCGGTTATCCGAAACCCTTGACGGTCAGCGGTTATAAGTCCGGTTTCTTCGGTAAGAAACCCGAATATCTTGATAAACCCGAATATGCCGAAAAGTTCAGCGTTGATGATTTCGGAGCTGCATTTGTTCGTCTTGAAGGCGGAATTATTCTTGACTTCAGAATTTCCTGGGCAATGCATATGGACAGCCCTGGCGATACTATCATCTTAGGCACAAAGGCAGGAATGCGTATTCCTGCAACTGAATGCTGGAACGGATCTATCGGCGGACCACTCGTAATTTACTCAAACTGTGCCGGTATGCCCGTTGAAACAGTAATTCCCGAAAGACAGAACAGTGGAGACAATTTTGACAAAAAGATTCGTTCTTTTGTTGATGCTGTAAAATATGATCTTCCCTCTCCCGTTCCTTCAAGTCAGATTATCTTCAATCAGGCTATTATTGACGGTATTGCAAAATCCGCCGAAATAGGTCGTGAAGTAGAAATCACATTCCCCGATGACGTTCTTTAATTATTTAAGGCGTAGGATGGGGTATTGAATTTCAGTTTAATTCTGTCTTCATTTTACGCAGGGGTGATTTATATCGCCCCTGTTTATGATTGAGAATGTTTATTTTATGTAATTTACATTCAAAGTTTTTGATAAAGGAGATATTATGCGTATTTCAATACAAACCGGAGATATTGTTGATAGACTTGGTTTTGAAGTCGGTTACAAAATGATAGCTGACTGCGGTTTTGAAGCAATCGACTGGAATTTGGATCATGCTTTGAAAAGCAGTGATTTGCGTAACGGAACATACAGAGGCAAATCAATTTTAGAAAAGCCACTTGACGAGGTTATTGCACATTATGAAAAAGAACTTGACATAATTAAGAAAAACAATCTTGTAATAACACAAGCACACGCACCTTTTCCGGCTTGCATCTTGGACAAACCCGAGACGCTTGACTATATGATAGAAATATTCAAGCGAAACATTGAGTATTGTGATTATGCCGGTTGTAAACATTTGGTTGTCCATCCGATGAGTTTGTCTCCGACAAATTATGAAAATTCTTATGAAGAAGTGCAGGCGATAAATGATAAACTCTATGAATCACTTATTCCGACACTTCTTAAAACCGATGTGATAGTTTGTACCGAAAATATGTTCACAGGTCAAAGCGGTTTTTGCTTCCACGGTCATTCAAGTGATCCCCGCGAGGCGGCAGAATTGATTGATAAAATGAATGAAAAAGCGGGAAAGGAAGTTTTCGGTTTCTGTCTCGATACCGGACATGCAAATCTCACCCGTTGGGATTTCAGGCATATCGTTTCTATATTAAACAAAAGAATAAAATGCTTGCATATTCACGACAATAACGGTATAAATGACAGTCATTTGGCGCCGTTTTCTTGCGGAACGGTAAATTGGAAAGGTTTTTGCTATGCGTTAAAATCCATTGGCTATGACGGAGATTTGTCGTTTGAAACATTCAACCAGACAAATATTGCAATGGATTTTGATGCAAGTTTGCTTGAACCTTGGATGAGATTGATATTTGAAACAGGCAAGGTATTTAAGAAACATATTGCCAATAAAGAGTAAGAACATTCATTATACATTTTGTATTAAAATGTGATTGTTGGTCAAGATAAATTCTACTTGATATTTGTTGGCAAATATATTATAATTAATTGATATGAACTGAAAGGGGTTATATACATTGATTTTTTCAAAAGAAGTTGAACATATGTGCGTTGTTCAGAAAGGTCCCAAACATGGTCCTGCTCCCATTCCCGAAGAAGGAAAATGGATTCAGGCAAAAGAAGTAAAAGATATTTCCGGTTATACTCACGGTGTTGGCTGGTGTGCTCCTCAACAGGGCACTTGCAAACTCTCTCTTAATGTAAAGAACGGCATTATCGAAGAGGCGCTTGTTGAAACCATTGGCTGTTCCGGTATGACACATTCTGCAGCTATGGCGGCAGAAATCTTGCCCGGGAAGACAATACTTGAAGCCCTTAATACCGACCTTGTATGCGATGCTATAAATACTGCTATGCGTGAATTATTCTTACAGATTGTTTATGGTCGTTCACAGTCCGCTTTCTCCGATGACGGTCTTGTTATCGGTTCAGGTATGGAAGACCTCGGCAAGGGTTACCGTTCAATGGTTGGCACTATGTACGGCACAAAGGCAAAGGGTGTTCGCTACCTTGAATCAACGGAAGGTTACTGCACTCGTATGGCTCTTGATGAGGATGATCAGGTTATCGGTTATGAATTCGTTTCTCTCGGAATGATGACTGACCTCATGAAGAAGGGCATGGATGCAAACGAAGCTTATGAAAAGTCAATTGGTACATACGGACGTTTTGCCGACGCCGTTAAGTATATTGACCCGCGTAAAGAATAAGGAGGACACATAAATGGCTAGATTTGAAGGTTACGAGCGTCGTGAAAGTAAAATTTTAGATACTCTTAAAAAATACGGAATTTCCTCCATTGATGAATGTAAAACTATATGCGATGAAAAGGGTATTGATCCCTATAAAATCGTTCAGGAAACACAACCAATCTGCTTTGAAAATGCAAAGTGGGCTTATGTTGTTGGCTGTGCTATTGCAATCAAGAAAGGTTGCACAAAAGCAGCCGCTGCAGCCGCTGCAATCGGTGAAGGACTTCAGGCTTTCTGTATCCCCGGTTCTGTTGCCGAAAATCGTAAAGTTGGTTTAGGTCACGGCAACCTCGGCAAAATGCTTCTCTCAGAAGAAACAGAGTGTTTTGCCTTTCTGGCAGGTCACGAATCTTTCGCCGCTGCAGAAGGTGCTATCAAAATTGCTCTTAACGCTAACAAAGTTCGCACAAAGCCTCTGCGTGTTATCTTAAACGGTCTCGGCAAGGATGCTGCAATGATCATTTCCAGAATCAACGGCTTTACTCATGTTGAAACCGAATTTGATCCCTATACCGAAGAAGTCAAGGTTGTATTTGAAAAGCCCTATTCAAAAGGTGCACGTGCTGATGTTAAGTGCTACGGTGTTGATAATGTTCCTGAGGGTGTTGCAGTTATGCGTCTTGAAAAAGTTGGTGTTTCCATTACCGGTAACTCCACCAATCCCACAAGATTTCAGCACCCCGTTGCAGGCACATATAAGAAATGGTGTAACGAGAACGGCGTTGACTATTTCTCAGTTGCTTCCGGTGGCGGCACAGGCAGAACCTTGCATCCCGATAATATGGCTGCCGGTCCGTCCTCTTATGGCATGACCGATACTATGGGCAGAATGCACTCTGATGCTCAGTTTGCAGGCTCTTCATCCGTTCCCGCACATGTAGAAATGATGGGCTTAATCGGCATGGGCAACAACCCCATGGTCGG